>JGI26086J50260_1002147_pt1 | contig 10800 bp, 8 predicted proteins | sample SaaInl3SG_22_DNA_FD_50260 | JGI IMG/M metagenome (IMG submission 50260)
GGTGCGTGACCAGCAGGAACGACAATTAGCAAACTTTTTCGGTACAAAAGATCCAAAGGCAATCAGCAAATGTGACCACCTTTTGATCATCAAGGGTTAACCCTGAAAGTAAGGCGAGAGTTTGCCTGATTCTCGCCAAAAACGCAAGCTTGTTTCCTACAGACAGGCGCTATCGGTCTCAGACAGGCGGGAACCCAGGCCCCAAGTTGCCTAAAAAATAAGCAAACGGGGCGAAGAGCTTAATTCCGTTGTACGTTTGCATCAGCGACGGTGAGTGCCGTCATATTCACGATGCGGCGTACGGTCGTGCTGGGTCAGGATGTGCACGGGCTTACGGGCACCCAACAGAACAGGGCCGATGGCAATGCCGCCGCCAGAGGTGGTTTTGAGCAGGTTGTAGGCGATGTTGGCGGCATCAATGTTGGGAAGCACCAGCAAATTAGCCTCGCCGCGTAGCAGGCTGTCAGGCATTAACTTATCACGGGCTGCGGCATCGAGTGCCACATCACCGTGCATCTCCCCATCGACCTCCAGCCAAGGCGCTTGGTCCTTGAGCAAGGCCAGGGTTTGCCGCATCTTGATCGCGCTGGGTTGATTGGAGGAGCCAAAGTTGGAGTGCGATAACAAGGCCACCTTGGGCGTGATGCCGAACCGCCGCATTTCTTCCGCGGCCGCTAACGTAATCTCGGTGAGCGCTTCAGCGGACGGGTCATAGTTCACGTGTGTGTCGACCAAGAACACCTGCCGGCCGGGTAGCATCAGGCCGTTCATGCAGGCGTAGGTGGTCGCGCCATCGCGCTTACCAATGACCGGATCGATGTAGTCCAGGTGATTGAGTGTGCTCCCCCATGTCCCACAAATTAGGCCGTCAACATCGCCGTTTTCTAACAGCATAGACCCGATCAGCGTCAGCCTTCTGCGCATTTCAATTTTCGCCAGTTGCTGGGTAACCCCATGCCGCGCTGTTTTCCGGTGGTATTGCTGCCAAAAAGCGTGATACCGGTCATCTTGCTCAACGTTGACAACGTCATAGTCCACGCCTTCCTTCAGTCGCAGGCCGAACTTCTGAATGCGTTGGACGATGACGGCGGGCCGACCAATGAGCGTGGGTCTGGCCAGCCCCTCGTCGGAGACCACTTGGCAAGCGCGTAGCACGCGCTCTTCCTCGCCTTCAGCATAGGCCACCCGCTTAATCTGTGCGGCTTTAGCTGCCGCGTAGATTGGCTTCATGAGGGTGCCGGATGCAAATACAAAACTCTGCAGGCGCTCCATATACGCCGCCATATCGGCAATCGGCCGCGTGGCGACGCCGCTGTCCATTGCTGCTTGTGCCACAGCCGGTGCGATCTTAATCATCAACCGCGGATCGAAAGGCTTGGGAATCAGGTACTCGGGACCAAAGGTCAGTTGCTCACCGATATAGGCCGCCGCAACGACCTCGCTTTGCTCGGCCTGTGCAAGCTCCGCAATCGCGTGTACCGCCGCGACCTCCATTTCGTCGGTAATGGTGGACGCACCCGCGTCCAAAGCACCCCGAAAGATGTAGGGGAAGCACAGAACGTTGTTGACCTGGTTGGGGTAGTCCGTGCGGCCCGTTGCCATAACGGCGTCGTCACGGACGGTGCGGACTTCTTCTGGCAGAATCTCTGGCGTTGGGTTGGCCAAAGCGAAAATTAAAGGCCGCTCGTTCATGCCGGCAACCATTGCTGGCTTCAGCACACCCGCGGCAGACAAGCCCAAAAACACGTCGGCACCCTGAATAACGTCCGAGAGCGTGCGGAGATCTGTTTTCTGTGTGAACTGGGCTTTGTCTTCGTCCATGAGTTCGGTGCGGCCTTCGTAAACCAAGCCCCCTAAGTCGGTCACCCAAATGTGCTCGCGCGGTAGGCCAAGCTTTACCAGTAAGTTGAGGCAGGCCAGCGCGGCAGCACCAGCCCCAGACGTCACCAGCTTGACTTGCTTGATATCTTTACCCAAGACCTTCAGGCCATTCAAAAATGCCGCGCCCACCACAATCGCGGTGCCATGCTGGTCGTCGTGGAAAACCGGGATTTTCATACGCTCCCGCAACTTGCGCTCGACGTAGAAGCAGTCTGGCGCCTTGATGTCCTCTAGGTTAATGCCGCCAAAGGTCGGCTCTAGCGAAGCAATGATCTCGACCAGCTTTGCGGGGTCGCGTTCATTGATCTCAATGTCAAAAACATCGATGCCTGCGAACTTCTTAAATAAAACACCCTTGCCCTCCATCACGGGCTTGGACGCCAGAGGACCAATGTCGCCCAGCCCCAAAACGGCGGTGCCGTTGGTGATAACACCGACCAGGTTGCCTCGGCTGGTGTAGCGGAACGCATTGGCCGGGTCCGCCACAATCTCTTCGCAGGGCGCGGCCACGCCGGGTGAGTAGGCCAAAGCCAAATCGCGCTGGTTCGTTAGTTGCTTGGTCGCCGCGACCGCAATTTTCCCGGGTGTTGGGAACTCGTGGTAGTCGAGCGCCGCGCGGCGTAATTCGGCATTTTTGCTGTCGTTGGCGGATTTATTTTGTGTCATGGTGTGCTGCGAAAAGGCGCAGAGTAAGCTAGAGCCGTTGATTTTGGCCCAATCATGCGATTGTAGGCAGTTACCTACCGTTTCGTTGGGCTGAATGGGCAGGCTTGGGGTCAGACGCTTTTGACTTTTTGGTCGCAAATACGCTAATCACGCGCGTGTCTTGCCCACTTGCTGCGCGCCATGTCGGCCACGCTGATTTCTTGGCGGCCCGGGTGCAGCGCCAGACAATCACCCGCTTGGAGAGTGCCGGTTTGCTCTACGCGCAAGTAAAACCCGGTGCGCGCCTCGGCGACCATCTCCTTTGCCGCGGTCGCATAGCCGAGCACGGCATTCAATTTGGCACAGGGTTCTCTATGTTGTGTGACGCGAAAGACAACGTTCGTCCCAACCAGCTGGTCGCCAACGAAGACCTCGTGTTCCAACAACCCTTCGATGCTTAAATTCTCCCCCAACCCGCCCATCTCAAGCGGGGTCTCGAAGAGGCCGGGCGCTTGCGCCGCCCGTCGCGCCTGCCAAAACGGTAGGTGTTCGATGGGGTAGGCGTAGACGGCTTGGGAGATGCCCCCGTGATAGGCTAGTTCGACCTGCTCGTCGCCGGCGAGCCCCAGGGTACCCACGCGTACCTCGCCTGTTTGCCCTCGCTTATCCATCGCGCTCATGACCGGGCGTCCCCCCACCATCAGGGGACGTGCAATGCCAACATTAACGCTGCGTATCGTGGCGTGACGGAGGGTCATGGGATTAGGGGGTCACGCCCGCATGAGCGCCTCAATCTCGTCGATTGCGACCGGCACCTCGCGGGTCAAGAGGGTGCAGCCGTGAGCGGTGACCAAGGCGTCGTCTTCAATGCGAATACCTATGTGGTGAAAGGCCTCGGGCACCTGCTCTGCCGGGCGGATATAGAGGCCGGGCTCAATGGTCAACACCATGCCGGGTACCAAGGGCCGCGTCAGCGGTGACGCCGGTGCAACGCCAGCTGACGCCTCGCTAAGCGGCTCACTGTAAGCGCCGCAGTCGTGGACATCCAAGCCGAGCCAGTGGCTGGTTCGGTGCATATAAAACGGGCTATATAGCCGGTTGGCAATCACGTCGTCAACGGTGCCCGCGTCTTGCCGGTTGAGTATTCCCAAGTCGAGTAGGCCTTCGCAAAGCACGCGCAGCGCGGCGTCATGTGGGTCATTAAAGCGGGCGCCTGGGCGCGTCGCGGCGACAGCGGCCTCTTGGCTTGCCAGTACCACCGCGTAGACGTCCCGTTGGGGTGCGCTAAACACGCCATTGGCAGGAAACGTACGTGTGATGTCGGCGGCATAGCCATCGAGCTCGCAACCTGCGTCAATCAGTACCAAGTCACCGGACACAACCGCCTGATTTCCCGCGCGGTAGTGCAAAACACACGCGTTCGCACCGGCGGCGACGATCGATGTGTAGGCTGGGAACTGCGCGCCGCCGCTTCTAAACGCGTGTAAGAGCTCCGCCTCCAAATGGTATTCCCTCAAGTCCTCTCCTCGCCGGAGGGCCGCCGCACTGTACCGCATTGCCCGCACGTGTGCGTGGGCGCTGATGCTGCCCGCACGGCCCATGGTCTGTATTTCGTGGGTATCTTTAACGAGGCGCATTTCATCCAGAATCGCGCACACGTCGCTTTGCATGGATGGACACCTCACGCCAGCACGCGCTTTCGCTCGNACGGCATCTAGCCAGCGCTCAACGTCCTGACCCAAGCCNTCGTGGGTGGCAAACGGCCACCAAACGGCGTGTTTATTTTCAAGTTGCTTTGCAATCACGGCGTGCTTTTCAGCGATGGGGGCTGCCGATTGAATGCCAAGCGCGCTGGGTGCCTCAAGGGGGCCCAATCGGTAGCCGTCCCACATTTCTCGNTCTAGGTCCTTGGCCTGACAGAGCAAGGTTGTGTGGCCGCTGCTGTCAATCAGTAAGACCGCATTGGGTTCNGCGAAACCACACAGGTAAAAGAAGTAGCTATCGAACCGAAAGGGGAAGTCGGCATCCCGGTTGCGCATACGCTCGGGTGCCGTTGGAATAATGGCCAGCGCGTTTGGCCCCAAGGCCTGCGCCAAGCGTGCGCGCCGTTCGGCGTAAACACCCGTGTCAGAGGGCGTGAGGTGTGTTTGTAAAAGCGGATTCATAGCGGGTTGCCTACTTGTTTAATGGCCAGTCTAACCCGTGCGGCCATGGCTGGCGTGGGGCGGGGTGGCGTTCAGCGTCGCCAATCGCGCTGGCGTGCCAACGTCCACCCATTGGCCGTCATAGCGCGCACCGCTAACCAATCCGGCATCCATGGCCTGTCTCAGCAGCGGTGCCAATGGGCTGGCAACGCCAGCGGGATTCCCCGCTGGAATCTGGGACCAGGCCTGCGAAAACAGGGTGGGTTTGAACAAACCAATGGTCGCGTAGGTGAGGCGCGGCCCCGTCGCGTCCGCCCCATGGTGTAGCAGACCGTCAGCCGTGAGGGTGAAATCACCGTGGGGGTGATGGTCTGGGTTGGCCACCATCCACAGGTGCGCTAAGCGTGGACTGCGCAAAAACGCGTCAACCCATGCCATGGGTCTGCCGAGAGTGTCCGACGTGCTGAAGTCAAAATCGGGTGCATAGACGTCACCCGCCGCTAGCCAAAATGCCGGGGCCGCTGCAGGCAACAGGGGAAGTGCGCGCGCGATACCGCCAGCCGTTTCTAGGGCGCGTCCGAAATCTAGGCCCTCGTGTGAGTAGTGAATGGGCAAGCCAGAGGCGTGGTCGCCAAAGTGCGATTCAATGTGCTCGCCCAACCAAGCCGTGTTCACAATGAGCGTCTGGACGCCGCCCGCTTGCATGCGTTGGGCCGCCCACGCCATGAGTTGGCCGTGAACGGCCAGCATGGGTTTGGGTGTGTGATCGGTGAGCGGGCGCATGCGCTCGCCCCGCCCAGCTGCCAAAATGATGCCGTTGGTGATCATGTCGGACATTGTCCTGTATTTGCAACGCGCCTGCGACAGCGCCCAAGACAACGAAGGCGCTGGCGCATGCGGCTAAAATAATGGGCTGTCTGACGCGCGATGCTCAGGCGCCCTAACTGATACCACCCTTCACAGGACACCTATGGCCAACACCACCAATATGGCCAATGCAATTCGTGCATTGGCGATGGACGCTGTACAACAAGCCAACTCGGGTCACCCCGGCGCCCCTATGGGCATGGCTGACATGGCGGTTGCGCTGTGGTCTAAGCATTTAAAGCACAACCCAAAAGACCCGCATTGGGTGGACCGTGATCGGTTTGTACTTTCCAACGGCCATGGGTCGATGCTGATCTACAGCCTGTTGCACCTCACGGGTTACGATTTATCCATAGACGAGCTCAAAAACTTCCGCAAATTGCACAGCAAGACACCGGGCCACCCGGAGGTGGACGTGACGCCGGGCATAGAGACGACCACCGGCCCATTGGGCCAAGGCTTGACCAACGCCGTAGGTATGGCGCTTGCTGAAAAATTACTTGCCAACGAATTTAATCGCACAGGGCATCAGGTGGTCGACCATCAAACCTACGTCTTCTTGGGCGATGGCTGTTTGATGGAAGGCATCAGCCACGAGGCCAGCGCGTTGGCTGGTGCTTGGAAACTAAACAAGCTGATTGCGCTGTACGACGACAACGGCATTTCCATTGACGGTCAGGTTGCCCCGTGGTTTGTTGATGACACCCCAGCACGCTTCAAGGCTTACGGTTGGCAAGTGATTGGCCCCATTGATGGCCACGACGTCCATGCCGTTGACCAAGCGATTGCTGCTGCCAAGAANAGTGCGGACAAGCCCACCTTGATTGTTTGTAAAACCGCGATTGGCAAGGGTTCACCTAACCGTGCCAACACCGCNAAGGCGCACGGCGAGCCGCTGGGCCCTGAGGAAATAGCGCTGACACGTGCAGCNCTCGGTTGGGACCATGCNCCATTTGAGATTCCCGCCGCTGTGTATGACGATTGGAGCGCGGTGGCGACGGGTGCCGATGCCCAAGCCAGCTGGACCACTCGTTTTGCAGCGTATCAAGCCGCACATCCCGCGTTGGCGTCGGAGTTGCTGCGACGGATGAAGGGTGACTTACCCGCTAATTTCCAGCAAATCGCGTTTGACGCCATTGTGGCTGCGGACACCAAGGCCGAGACCGTTGCGTCGCGCAAGGCCTCGCAAATTGCATTGGGCTTTTTCACCGCGGCATTGCCGGAGATGTTGGGCGGCTCCGCCGACTTAACCGGCTCTAACCTCACCAATACACCGTCGACCCCCAACCTGCGCGTGGACGCGGCGGGTGCCGTGAGCAACACCGCTGAAGGGGTGGGCGGGCGCCACATCAATTACGGCGTTCGTGAGTTTGGTATGGCCGCCATCATGAACGGCGTTGCGTTGCACGGTGGTTACATCCCTTACGGCGGCACCTTTCTGACGTTTAGCGATTACAGCCGCAATGCCATCCGTATGGCCGCTCTCATGAAGAAGCGCGTGGTGCATGTCTTTACGCACGACTCCATCGGTTTGGGTGAAGATGGCCCGACACACCAATCTATTGAGCATGCCGCCAGCCTGCGGCTAATTCCAAACCTAGACGTGTGGCGCCCAGCGGACACGGCAGAGACGGCGGTCGCATGGGCGTCTGCGTTGCAAAACACAACGCGGCCATCCGCGTTGCTGCTGTCGCGTCAAAACTTGCCATACAGCCCTAAGTTGGCCCTAGACGAAATCAGCAAGGGCGCGTATGTGCTCGCCGAGCCCAGNGAGGTGGGNTTGCGTAAGAAAGCGCAAGCGGTGATTGTGGCGACAGGGTCCGAGGTCGCGCTGGCATTGAAAGCGCAAGGCGTGTTGGCTCAGCGCGGTATTGCGGTGCGTGTGGTGTCTATGCCTAGCACCACCACGTTCGATCGCCAGACGGTGGCGTACAAGTTGTCTGTTTTGCCCAAGGGCCTACCCCGCGTTGCGGTGGAGATGGGCAGCACGGATGGCTGGTGGAAGTACGGTTGCGCTGCGGTCGTCGGCTTGGATACCTTCGGTGAGTCAGCGCCGGCTCCCGCCTTGTTTGCGCACTTCGGCTTTACCGAAAAGAACGTGGCAGATACGGTTGAAAAAGTGCTTCGTGGCTGATGTCGGTGGTNGNAACTGGCTGGCTGTAATNTGAATTAATGACGTGTAAATGAAAGATTAAAAATGACAATTAAACTAGGTATCAACGGCTTCGGTCGCATCGGCCGCATGGTATTCCGTGCNGCAACTGAGAACTTTNCTGACATCGAAATTGTGGCGATCAACGATTTGTTGGAGCCCGACTATCTCGCCTACATGCTGAAGTACGACAGCGTACACGGTCGTTTTAAAGGTGATATCGCCGTCGATGGAAACACCCTCATTGTGAACGGTAAAAAAATCCGCCTGACCGCCGAGCGTGATCCAGCCAATCTCAAATGGAATGACGTAGGTGCCGACGTTGTCATTGAGTCAACGGGCTTGTTTTTGACCAAGGAGACGGCAGAGAAGCATCTGGCCGCTGGCGCGAAAAAAGTGATTTTGAGTGCGCCGTCCAAAGACGATACGCCCATGTTTGTTTACGGCGTTAATCACGAAAGCTATGCTGGCGAGGCCATTATCTCGAATGCCAGCTGTACGACCAACTGCTTGGCACCTGTTGCCAAGGTGTTGAACGATACCTGGGGCATTAAGCGTGGCCTCATGACGACCGTACACGCGGCGACCGCGACGCAAAAAACCGTTGATGCACCGTCAAACAAAGACTGGCGTGGTGGTCGCGGTATTTTGGAAAATATCATTCCTTCCAGCACGGGCGCAGCAAAGGCGGTGGGTGTCGTCATCCCCTCATTGAACAAGAAGCTGACCGGCATGGCCTTCCGTGTCCCCACGTCAGACGTGTCTGTCGTTGACTTGACGGTCGAGCTCGAGAACGAAGCCAGCTACGAAGAAATTTGTGCGGCGATGAAGGCGGCCAGTGAAGGCGCGATGAAGGGCGTTTTGGGTTACACCGCAGATAAAGTCGTGGCCACTGATTTCCGCGGTGAGTCGTGCACCTCGGTGTTTGATTCTGAGGCGGGTATTGCTTTGGATAAGACGTTTGTCAAAGTGGTCAGCTGGTATGACAACGAATGGGGCTACTCCAACAAGTGTTTGGAGATGGCGCGTGTGGCGGCTAGCAAGTAAACCGTGACTTGCCCTGTGCATTAAAAAGCCGGCGCTTGCCGGCTTTTTTGTGAGCGTGCCATGCAGCGACAACTAAGGTTTGTCTGGGCAGTCCGAAATACGCAACTCGCCGTTGTCATAGCGTGGAATCGCATCCAGTGTCGCCAATAAGCGGTCGCGATCTACGGCGGTGTGTGCATAAATAGCGACCTCCCAGACAAGACTGTCTGGCCGAGATTGCCTCACCTGAAAGCCCTGTTCGCGGCGTGCGTTCAACTCTGCCAGTAGGGCGTTCGCTGCCCCCTCCGTGCTGAAGGTGCCGACGATGACGCCTGGCGGCAAGGGAGGCTTGCTGTCTCTGTAATCCAAACCCGCCCGGCGGAGCCGAGTTTTTAACTGCGCCAAGGCTTGCCCGCTGCCGTCGTTGATGACGACCCAGCGCTGGTCAAGCTGGCTGGGTAATAGCCGCCACAGCACGTCGTCCGCTTGGCGGGTCAGTGCAGCCAATAGCGCGGACTTTGCCTCGGCGGGCCAAAACCGCGCTTGCCAGCAACTGGCGGGCATCACCGACTGGCTCGTTGCGTTTGTAAAGGGTGGTGGTACCGCGCTGGTTGGCGTTTCTGCGGTGGCTATTGATGCGGCGGGTGTTGATGGGGGGGCCGGCGCAACGGGCGTAACGGGTGCAACGAGCGCAACCGGTGCGACGTCGCGTTCGGCGTCGGGAGCCAGCGCGCCATCCGTTTCAGCAGCAGCCTCAGCAGCCTTCGCATCGTTCGGGCGCTCGGAGGACGCGTCGGTACTCAGACTTGGCGCAGGGAGACCCACCGATCGCAGGTGGTCATGACCCCAGAGCCAAACNAGCCCGTTAAGGGTTAGAAGAAAAATGATGACTAGGTAGCGCATGGCCGAACACTGACTTCTTGGCTGATGATGTCGACCATTGTGCCGTCCGCNCTTTCTAAGCGCAACGCACCTGCCGCCGTAACGCCGCGCGCGGTGCCAGTTGTCCCGTCGGACAACCGCACGGCCACGTCCCGCAGTGCGTCCCTGCCGGCGTAGCGCTCAATCAGCGAGGAAAAGCCCGACTCTGTAAAGTGTGCGAAGGCCGCGAAGACCTGATTGACACAGTGAGCGGCTGTCTCACCGATGTCCAGCGCGGGGTCGCCTGTGACGTCACGCAAGCCGATGGGTGGCACGGCGGCCGCAGTGGGGTGCAGCAGCTGTGGTGTCTGTATGTTCAGACCCACCCCAACCACCACAAAGCGGGTGTGGCCAAGGGTGGCCACTTCAATCAAAATGCCTGCCAGCTTCTGCTGGTCTACCCATAAATCATTGGGCCACTTAATGCGTGCACGTGGGCTGAGCTTCTCCGCCAGCGCCAAGCCAATGGCCAGTGACAGGCCTGACAGCGGCGCGTCAGCCGCCATGGGAAGGCCAACCGAAAAACTCAGGGAGTCGCCTGCAGGGCTCTCCCAGGCCTTACCTGAGCGGCCTTTGCCGGCGGTCTGGGTGACGGCCATCAGCACCACTGGCTGGTGCTGCCCTGCGCGGGCCCGCCGCATGAGCGCGGTGTTGGTGGAGTCAATCGAGGGAAGCACCTCTACGCTAACATCCGGCCACGTGGCGTGGTTGTCCAACCAGATGGCCTCCGCTGCGCCGTTGAGCGCGCGAAACATGTCGTCGCTGGTGTCGGATGCTCGTGGGTCGGTCGTGGTCACTTTGTGGCGATGGGCTTGGTCTTGGGCCCTGCTTTAGGCGTTGCCTTGACCTTAGACTTGACCTTAGGCTTGGTCTTTGTCTTCGTTGCCTTAAACGCGTCGGCGTCTGGTGTCGGTGAGAGCAGGGTGCCACGGCAGGTTGGTGCGCCGCACCAGCAGGGGTAGTCGGCCTTCAACTCGTCGCTCATAGGCTCGTCAATGACCAAGCCATAGTCATAAAACAATTCGTCACCGGCCGCGATCGCGCGCAACGTTTTGATGAATACGCGTCCGCCCTCCTCGCTGGCTTCGCAGTTAGGGTCGCAGCTGTGATTAATCCAACGTGCGCGGTTACCGTCGACGTTGGCATCGATCACCCGAGACTCAT
>JGI26086J50260_1002152_pt1 | contig 10786 bp, 10 predicted proteins | sample SaaInl3SG_22_DNA_FD_50260 | JGI IMG/M metagenome (IMG submission 50260)
CCCTCTAATTCAAATGCTCTTTTGGCTACTTTGGCCCTAAGTCCTTTGTTTAATATTTTGTTTAAGGCTTTTGGCGTGTAATATTCATGCCATTCGAAGAGGTATGCATACTGAGATGAGTCGCTAATAGTTCCCTCTGAAACCGGAATTTCGTTTACCTCAGACCCTGCTTCATTTAGGTTGTTTGTAGTAGTGTAAGCAACATTGAAAGCGAGTGGAAATGTCCATGCAGAAATATCGTAAAACAAACTGTCTGAAAAAGTAGTTCTTTTTTCAAACATGGCTTGTATTAAAGTGTTGTTCTGTTGGTTTAATGGGACTACATAACCATATCCCTTTTTGAATTTTTTTCCATTGATAACAGCATCTCTTTTGAGCTCATGAAATTTAATTTCTTGCCTGTGAAGAATTTCAGCNAAGTGGTTTGTTTTAGCAGCATCCTTAGTGTCACCAAATACAATGGCTTTTTGCTTTTCTTTAGCAGCCAATGTCCTTGTATTTGAAAAGAAGTCTCTCTGGTAGTTTAATATTTTTTCCCTCATTCCCTGAGCTGCAGCTACAGTAGACAAGGCAGTCGTGAATTGATTTCTNATGGTGAACGGAAAGGTGATTATGCCATTTTCACTTTCTTGTATATGCCCTCTAGAACTACCTTGTTCAAAAAGGATTCCAATACTGCCATTAATATCTGGGAAAGTAGAGCCCTTTCCGTAATAATAGTCGTCGTAGTTTTCTTCAGAATAATACAAAGAACCAATTTTATCTAGTGCTTTGGCGTGGTAAGCNCCTATTTCTGCGGTAAGTTCTTGGTTAATCGCAGGGGTTAATGGGTGTACTCTTGTGGGTTCTCCTGGTTGGAAGAAAAAAGTNGAATTGGTTCCCATCTCGTGGTGATCGGTAAGTATGTTTGGTTTCCATGCGTGAAAACTTTTTATTCTTGCCCTACTTTCTGGTAATTGAACTGGAAGCCAATCTCTATTCATGTCAAACCAATAATGATTGGTCCTTCCTCCTGGCCATACCTCATGATACTCCCTTTCATTTGGATCTGGATTGAGTAAATGACTTCTATTGGTGTTGGCCCAATAGGCAAATCTTTGCAGTCCGTCAGGATTAAATGAAGGGTCCATTAAAATGACCGTGTTGTTTAATATTGCGTCTATTTCTGGCCCCTGAGCTGCAGCCAAATAATAGGCGTATGCAAGCCCTGCGTTTGCACCACTGGGTTCATTTCCATGAATTGAAAAGCCCTGATACACTACTATGGGCATATTTTCAGTAGCTAAATTTTGTCCTTCTGAAGTGGTTAAAGCCAAGTGTTGCGCTCTAATTGACTCAATATTAGTATGATTTTTGGGACTGGTTACTGTGAGAAGTAATAATGGCCTACCTTCAAATGTAGTGCCCCTATTCTCCATATTTATTCGATCAGAAGAAGCTGCCAAGGCCGTCATGTACTGCACTAATTTGTCGTGTGTAACATGCCATTCTCCCACTTCATGTCCTATTACCTCTTTTGGTGTGGGTATNTCTGGGTTGTAGGATATGTTGTCTGGAAGGTAATAGCCTAAGTCAACGGCTTGTTGNGCAAAAATGCTAAACGGTANAAAGAGCATAAAGCCCAATAGAAATTTCTTCATGGAATTGGTTTTGAAGGGTTACTTAANGTATAAAAATAAGAAAAGGGCCTCTATTGAGGCCCTTTTACATACTTAAATTTTCGTTGAAAATTAAATATCATCAAAATCTACTTCTGTAAAAGAAGAAGTAGGGGTGTCTTCAATAGACTTTTCTTCAGTATCTTCTGAAGCAATGTCTTCAAATGATTCTTTTTTGAAATCTGATTGGTGTCTTTCAGAGATAACCTCCGAACCTTTGTTGTCTATGATGAAATCCATCATTTCGTCCATGATTTCTTTAAATGCAGTGAAGTCTTCTTTGTACAAATAAATCTTGTGCTTCTTGTAATGGAAAGATCCGTCGTCGTGCGTAAATTTCTTACTCTCTGTAATAGTTAAATAGTAATCTCCGGCTTTAGTGCCTCTTACATCAAAAAAATAAGTTCTCCTTCCAGCTCTTAAAACCTTTGAGTGTATCTCTTCTTGTTCCATGGATTCTTTTGCGTACATCTGTTCTGTTTTTGCAAGTGCATTGTTCCCATCAAAATTGGAAAAAAAATGTTTATGTTACAACATTTTTCGGGTTTTCTTTATGGGTAGATTGTCCTTCGTAAAGTGCTTTATAATAGCCGTTTATGTCAATTAATTCTGAATGCGTACCCTCTTGAATTTTTTTACCATCCTCTAAAACGATTATTTTGTCTGCATTTTTAGCTGCNGAAACCCGGTGACTTACAATGATNGTTGTTTTGTGGGTAGACGCTTTTTTAAGCGCATTTAATATGGCTTCCTCAGTTTCTGTATCTACAGCAGAAAGACAGTCGTCAAAAAGATATATTTCTGGGTTTTTTATGAGTGCTCTAGCAATAGAAACCCTTTGCTTCTGACCACCACTTAAGGTAATGCCTCTTTCTCCTAGAATGGTTTCGTAGCCTTTAGAGAATGCTATAATATTGTTGTGTACTACGGCTTGTTTGGCTGCAGTTTCAATATCTGATTGGGAGGCTTGCTCTTTGCCAAAAGCAATATTCTTAGCGATGGTATCTGAAAAAAGAAAAGCGTCTTGAGGGACTGCGCCTATTGCATTTCTGAGTGAAGAAAGGGGGGCTTTTTTAATGGATACACCGTCTATGGTGAGTGTTCCACTATCTATGTCATACATCCTACTGATTAATTCTAGGACAGTAGATTTACCTGAACCAGTTTTTCCTAAGATGGCTAGGGTTTGGCCTTGTTTCACTTCAAAAGACAAATCTTGGATGGCTTTAATCCCAGTGTCTGGATAGGTAAAGCAAACACGATCAAATACTATATTACCCTTTATATCTAGGGGTCCTTCTGACTCATCTACTATGGCTGGTTCAGTTTTTAGAAATTCATTGATTCTAGTCTGTGAGGCCTCTGCTTGTTGTATAATAGAGGTAAGCCAGCCAACAATAGCTACGGGCCAAGTAAGCATATTGACATAGATAATAAATTCAAGGATCAATCCAATAGAGCTTATTTCACCACTGATGTACTGTTTACCACCTATATATATGACAAATAAATTACTCACCCCAATCATTAAGATCATTAGGGGAAAGAACCAAGCATTAACTCTAGCAAGGTCCAAGCTTTTTTGTCTTCCTGTATTGGCTAAAACAACCAATTCATTGTTTGTGCGCTCCTCTAAGCCGTAGGCTTTAATCACCGATATTCCTGAAAAACGTTCTTGAGTAAATGTAGATAAAGAAGAAAGGAAGGTTTGGACCGCCGTACTTTTTTTGTGAATGATTTTACTGATTTTATAAATGAGCACAGATAAAAAGGGCAGCGGAAGTAGGGTGTAAGCGGCTAAAGTAGGTGCTTTAATAAACATAAGTGGAATAACACAGCCAAACAGCGTCAAGGTTTGAATACCATACATAATTGCAGGGCCTGCATACATTCGGACTTGGCCAACATCTTCACTGATTCTATTCATAAGATCTCCAGTACGGTTGTTCTTGTAAAAGGCTAAATGTAATTTTTGATAGTGGTCAAATATTTCATTTTTGAGATCTCGTTCTATATATCTAGAGATGTTTATTATTGTTTGACGCATTAAAAACGTAAAAAAACCTGAGAGTAGTGCGGCACCAATAATGATGAGAATATATTCGAGTAAAATCCCTTTGACTAGACTCACATCTGCATTGGTCTCTGATAGATATTGCTCCACTGCTTGAACAGATTTATTTATGAAAGGAGGCATTACAAGAGAAAAAACCCTTGCTACAATAGTGATTAAAATACCTAAAAGGAGTTTTAATCTATATTTTCTAAAGTATTTATTGAGGTGACGCAGTTCCTTCATGCCTGAGTATTAGGGCTTCAATTTAAGCCGAACAAATATAAGGTTTATGAAATTTATAAAGCAGAGAATTAAGCGAATAATATTATCCAATAAGGGTTTGCTATCTATAAATAAGTAGTATTTTTGCCTCCGAGTTTTATCCATTAAAAAAGTTCTTTATCATGCTTACAAGGAGGCACATTCGAGTAAAAGTAATGCAAGGTTTGTACGCTATGACACAAACCACAGAAGACACCTTAGATAAGGAAAAGAAATTCCTAAGCCTTAGTATGGAAAAGATGGGAAGCCTCTATTTACTTCATTTGAGTCTATTTATTGAGCTTCAAGCTAGGGCTGCAGATCATTTAATTTTATCTTCTAAAAAATACATTTCTTCCTCAGCAGATTTAGACCCTTCTAAAGCAAAGTTCTCAAATAACTTGGTGTTGGCTCAGATCAAAAACAATGAAGCGATCAATAGCGCTATTGCTGCTAGAAAACTCAATACTTGGTATTTACATGAAGAATATGTCAAAATTATCTTCAAGGAAATTGTGGAGAGCGCTGCTTACAGCGAGTACCTAAAAAATTCAGAAAATACTTATGAAGAAGATCTGGCCTTTGTGATTAAGATCTTTAAAGAAATTATAGCGCCCAATGACAAAGTGTATGATTTTTTAGAAGACCATACCATCACTTGGGCAGACGACATGCCCATTGTGAATACTTTTTTGCTAAAGCAGTTAAAAAAATTAACGCCAAAAGTAATTGGATCAGATTTTATTAAGGACTAGCTATTTTAGAAGACGACGCTGAATTTGCTCAAAATCTATTGGTTAAAACAGCACTTAAAGAAAGTATTTTAGCCAAAGAGACAGCAGACAAAACCCCTAAATGGGATAAGGATAGAATTGCAGACATAGATGGTATTTTATTAAAAATGTCTATTTGCGAATTACTTTTCTTTCCTTCTATTCCAGTAAGGGTTACCATCAATGAGTACCTAGAGATTGCCAAAGAATACTCTACACCCAAGAGCAGTATTTTTATTAATGGAATATTAGATTCCTTATCAAAAGAGTACAAAGACCAAGGAAGGCTTGAGAAAGTTGGACGTGGTTTGTTGTAAATAATTTTTATATTCGTATTTCATAATTTTAAAACATCCAGATCATGAAAAAAATTAGCTTAATCGCACTTGTATCTATTTCACTAATCACTTTCTCATGTAAAGAGAAAGCGACTGAGAAAATTGAAAATGCCAATGTAGAGGCTGCAGCAGTAAGAGACGCTTCTGCCAATAAAATGGCGGTAATGTCTTTTGACAAAACCTTCCATGACTTTGGACAAATCACACAGGGAACCCCCCAACAAACGGTATTTACTTTTACCAATACTGGAGACGCTCCATTAATTATTACAGACGCTACTTCTAGCTGTGGATGTACTATTCCAGATTACCCAAAAAACACCCCAATTGCACCCGGACAGCAAGGGCAAATGGTAGTGAATTTTAATGGTTCAGGACAAAACCAAGTCACTAAAACAATTAATGTACAGGCCAACACAGCCAACGGTAGTGAGTTATTAAAAATTCAAGCCTTTGTTTTAGCGCCAAACGCTGCATCTGTTCCGTCTTATTAATCAATACTAATATTTTTACTATCCTATGGAAGCATTAAATCAATTTTTACCTTTAGCCTTAATTGTCGTAGTGGGTTATTTTTTTATGATCCGACCACAAATGAAGCGTCAAAAGGATGAAAAGAAATTTTCAGCTGCTTTAGCTAAAGGAGACAGAGTAATTACCAAAAGTGGTATGCACGGAAAAGTGGTAGAGTTAAATGAAAAAGATGCCAGCTGTGTGATTGAAACTATGGCAGGTAAGATTAAATTTGATCTTTCTGCTATTTCAATGGAGCTCTCAAAAAGACTTCAAGAACCAGCAAAATAAAATATGTACAAGATTTTCATTAGACCGCTTCTGTTTCTTTTCGATCCAGAAGCGGTCCATTATTTTAGTTTCTCTGTAATTAAATACTTATCTAAATTAGGTTTTGGTTCAATCACTAGACGTATATACACGCTAGAAGATCCAGCCCTAGAAAGAGAAGTTTTTGGTTTGAAATTTAAAAATCCGGTGGGTTTAGCAGCTGGTTTTGACAAAAATGCCTTACTCTACAATGAGCTCTCAGACTTTGGGTTTGGGTTTATTGAAATAGGGACACTGACACCAAAGCCACAAGATGGAAATCCTAAAAAAAGACTCTTTAGACTAAAAAAAGACCAGGCCATTATTAATAGAATGGGTTTTAATAACGCTGGTGTAGCCATTGCTGTAAAAGCGCTAAAGAAGCAGCACAAGGTTTTAATAGGGGGTAATATTGGTAAAAATAAAGTCACCCCAAACGATCAAGCCACTGAAGATTACATTATTTGCACACAGGCCCTTTGGCCTCATGTAGATTATTTTGTGGTAAACGTAAGTTCCCCAAACACACCAGGACTTAGAGAATTACAAGAAAAAGAACCTTTAACAGCCCTTTTAAAAGCACTTAAAGTAGAGAACGCACTTCTCGCCAATAAGTACGCTCAAAAACCAAAACCATTTTTGTTAAAGATTGCTCCAGACCTTACAGAGGACCAATTGTTAGATATTATAGCTATCATTCATGAGACTCAAATAGATGGGGTAATAGCCACCAACACCACAATTGGCAGGGAAGGTTTGGTTTCTGAGAAATCACTACTAAAGGAAGCGGGAGGATTAAGCGGTGCTCCTCTTAGAAAGCGCAGTACTGAAGTAATCCGTTTCCTTTCTCAAAAGAGTGGCAATGCATTTCCAATTATTGGGGTAGGAGGTATCCATTCTCCAGAAGACGCATTAGAAAAACTAGAAGCAGGCGCAACACTAGTCAGCTTTGGACTGGTTTTGTGTATGAAGGACCTGCCCTTGTGAAGCAAATAAATAAAGCTATATTAGCCAAGCGCTAAGCATTTATTTTGATCGAATTTCAAGTACTTATTTCTTTTTCAGTTGCGGTATTTTTCTTGGCAATATCACCAGGACCAGATAATATTTTTGTCGCATTTCAGAGCCTAAGATTTGGTTTTAAGAGCGGCTTATTTGTTATTATGGGTCTGATGAGCGGTTGCCTTGTTCACACTATTTTAGGGGCATTTGGTGCCGCTGTTTTTTTAGCCCGTTTTCCTTTCTTGCTCATTGTGATTAAAATATTAGGGGCAGTATATTTACTGTACTTAGCATATAGTCTTTACAAGCAAGGCGCGCCAAAAACACTTTCAGCCATTGAAGTGGTTTATAAAAAATCTACTGATTTATACAAGCAAGGTTTTGTGATGAGTGTATTAAATCCAAAGGTGGGTTTATTTTTCATTGCTTTTTTTCCAGGTTTTATATTTATACCATCGGCTCCTTTTTGGATTCAATTTTTGGCATTAGGTGGGGTGTTTATAATGATCTCAACTTTTGTGTTTTCATCTATAGCACTGGGTTCATCTATTTTATTAAATACCGCTACTAAATCACAAGCTACTTTTTTTAAAGTGCTTCATTGGTTACAAATAATCTTATTCTTAGGGATCGCAATTTTTCTTTTTCTACCTTAATTTAATTGTAACTTTAGCCTATAAATAGTCGCATGATAAAAGGAGTTAAAATTATTGAATGCCCTAGAGATGCCATGCAAGGCATCAAGACTTTTATTCCGACCAATCAGAAAATTATTTATTTACAGTCTCTATTAAATTGTGGTTTTGACACCTTAGATTTTGGCAGTTTTGTGTCTCCTAAAGCCATTCCTCAAATGTCAGATACTTCCGCAGTTTTATCTGGCTTAGACTTAAACAACACCGCTACTAAGTTACTGTCCATTGTGGCTAATTTACGTGGGGCAGAAGCGGCTTGTTCTCATGATGAAATCTCATATTTGGGTTTTCCATTTTCGATTTCTGAGAATTTTCAAATGAGAAATACACATACAACAATCACCGAGGCTATTACGGTTTTGCAATCAATTTTAGATTTAGCCCGTAAAAAAGACAAAAAAGTCGTGGTCTATCTTTCTATGGGTTTTGGAAATCCCTACGGAGACCCTTGGAGTTCAGAAATAGTGGCCAATTGGGTGTCTAAACTTTCGGCTATGGGGGTGGAAATTCTCTCCCTCTCAGATACAGTTGGTAGTGCCCAACCACAAGATATTTCTGCGCTTTACCGTCATTTAATCCCCGCCTATCCATCTATTGAATTTGGGGCTCATTTTCATACCAAAGCTGCGGAATGGTATGAAAAAGTTCATGCAGCCTTTGGGTCGGGTTGTCTTCGTTTTGACGGAGCTATTCAAGGTTTTGGTGGCTGCCCAATGGCAGCCGATGCCTTAACTGGAAACATGCCAACAGAAAAGCTACTTTCTTACTTTACCAGTAAAAAAGTAGCCCATGGTGTAAAATGGATGGCCTTTGAAGCGGCGCACAATAAAGCCACCGCTTTATTCAATGCATACCATTGAATTTAATGCCATCTGCTTCCTTTTAACAAGTTTTGCTCCTGTTATTTTTACAAGCTGTATCTGAATCCTATATTAATTCCGAAAGGGTGGCCAGGTCTTAATCCGTGTGGTAATCTAGAGACCGCATAAGTACTATTTAAGGCATTGACCAAGTTGGTTTGAATCCTCAAACGATGGTTCACTTGAAAATTTACACTAGCATCTAATATTGTATTGGCTTTAACACTATTTAAAGGATCTAAATCACCTTGACCAGCAATGGTTCTTACAGCACCCATATGCCTAAGTTGGGTGTTGAATTGCCATTTTTTTATTTCGTACCCAAGGCTTAAATGCCATTGATTTCTTGCAATGTATGGCATTTCATCTCCAATATTTACGTCACCCCATAAACCACTACTCGCGTCAAAGCTATTTTGAAATTCAGTGTCTGTGAAAGTATATCCAAATGTTAGCGGAAGGCTAGATTGGTTGTTGAAGCGAACTAAATCTAAATTAATAAGAAATTCAATTCCTTGAACCAATACTTCTCCAGCATTAAACAGGTCGAGATTTCCTGTACCTCCACTTGCTGCAAAATCACTCCCTAGTAGGTTGCTGTAATCATTTCTGTATCCTATGAGTTCTGCATTAATACCTGCATAGCTAAATCTAGCCCCCAGTTCCGTATTAATACTTTCTTCTGCTTTCTGACCTTCAATAGATCCAGGAGGGGCAAATCCCTTGTGTACTCCACCAAAAATTGAAACCTGATCTAGTTTGTAGTTAAAACCAACACCGGGAATCCAGACCCCCAAACTATTGGATCTTTCTGAAAGATCTGATCCGTTTCTTTGCGTATCATTTTTTCCATAGTCTGTCCTAGAAAGCGTCATGTTCTCATACCTCACTCCGGGGGTAAGGGTCAGGTTTTTATAGGTGTATTTGTAAAATGCATAGGCAGCAAAAGCATTGGCGTCACTCACTCTATTTGCGTCTGTACCTCGTGTGCCGGTCTTGGCTAAAACCATTGCGCCATTTTCCATACTATAGTCATTGAGCCATTGAAACCTGTCTTCTTGATCTTCATGGAGTCTTACGCCAATTTCGAGATCGTGGTAGGCTTGTTCTCCATCCCAATGAACGTCTAATTTAGTTTGAACACCCCTCGACAAATAGGACCTATTATTTGCTTTTATAAATAAATCAGCTTCTTTAGAGTCTTGAGCGCCAATAATTCGCTCATATGCTTCAGGATATTCAGAAGGATTGGTTAAAATATCCGTAAGGGACATTTTATTATTATCAATCTCAAGGTAGTCTAATTTATACCAGTTTCTGGCAAACTCATTTTGGTATGCAGTGGTAGTCAGCGATAAATAATCAGAAAATTTGAGGGTGTGGGTAAGCATATATTGCCTGTGTAGGGTATTCATTTGGTCTTTTTCAGAGGCAGTATAACGCTGAAAAGCGTCTTTTGAAAAATCTTCCTCAGTTAATCCTAAGTAAGTTTCATTGGAAGTTTCATCCGAGTATTGGTATTTGAATTCTAAGGATTGATTTACGTTAAATAAAACGTCACTGTATTTAATTTTACCTACAAAATCTTGTTTGTCAAAACCAGTATTTCCACCATTAGGCAGTGTTTTAAATCCATCAGAGTCATATCTGGTGTAGTCTGCCAAGTACCCCCATTTTCCTTTAGTGGCGCCATGACTTAAATTAAATAGGGAAGAATTAAAAGCACCGTATTGCGCTAAAAGTTGGGTGCTATTGTCTTGAGGAATGACTTTAGATACTAAGTTTATAGCACCTCCAGTAGTATAAGGACCGTATTGTATTTGGCTGCTGCCTTTGAGAATTTCCACTGCTTGCATTCGGGCAATGGTTGGGAAATAATAGGCTGCAGAAGCACTATAAGGTGCGGGAGCAATTAATACCCCGTCTTCCATTAGCGTAATTTTTGCGGAACGTTCAGGAGAAGTACCCCTCAAACTAATATTAGGTCTTAATCCCATACCATCTTCTTCATAAATAGAAACACCAGGAACAGATCTTAGGGCCCTATTAATGTCTGTGATATTAAATTTTTGCAGCTCTTCTTGGTCCATATAATATGCGGCACCAGTTCTATTTTTAGCCCTAAACTTACTGCCAAATAATTGGTGTGCAGACACCACAACTTCTGAGAGTACCTGAGTGCTGTCTTTTTTAACGGCTTCTTTTTCCTGTCCTAGAGAGATGTTGGATAGTAGTAAAGTGAGTGAAAATGCAAATAACTTATTCATTTGTTCTTATTTAGACTTATTAAAAATAACATTGCAAATATAATACTGAAATTT
>JGI26086J50260_1002157_pt1 | contig 10763 bp, 9 predicted proteins | sample SaaInl3SG_22_DNA_FD_50260 | JGI IMG/M metagenome (IMG submission 50260)
CCTGGTTTTGTCCACCATAATTTGATTGGGGCTGATTATATCCACCGCCTTGGTTGCCACCGCCCATACCGCCTTGACCACGGGAATCAAGCATTTGCATTTGATCAGCAATAATCTCTGTCGTGTAACGATCATTACCTTGTTGATCTTGCCATTTACGCGTTTGTAATTTGCCTTCGAGGTATACCTTAGAGCCTTTCTTTAAGTATTCGCCTGCAATCTCAGCTAAACGACGATACATAGTAATACGATGCCATTCAGTGCGCTCTTGCGGTTGTCCTTGTTGGTCTTTCCAGCTTTCGCTCGTGGCGACACTTAGATTAGCCACAACACCACCATTAGGTAAATTTTTAACTTCAGGATCGTTGCCTAAGTTACCCACTATAATTACTTTATTAACACCTTTTGTTGCCATGTTATACCTCGTTATTATTGCACTGCTTGTTGAGCTAATGTTAAATCGAATGTGTGCGGATCAACTTTTAAATAAGCTGCTCGCTCGTCCTCAACGACAGTGATATCTTTTATTCCAGCAATTGCCTGTAAACGTTCTGCCACTTCAGCAACTGAATATCGTGTGTCTTTGAGATTAAGTGTAACGCGTTTTAGGCGTTCATGGTGGCTTAAAAATGAAATAATTACCAGCCACAATATCCCAATCACTGAACACGTAGTATAGAGCGTATTTTCCGAAAATGAACTGATCAGGAGGCCAGAAATAGTGCCGCCTAAAAAAGCACCAAAAAATTGAAAACTGGCATAGATACCCATGGCACTTCCTTTGCTACCGGCTGGTGCGATACTCGATACTAATGCTGGAATATTGGCCTCTAAATAGTTAAACCCAATGAAAAATAATATAGCAAAAGCATATAACTGCCAGAGTGCTAATGAGTGTTCTCTCTCCCATCCAAAACCAATGAAACACAGTGTCATTGCAATAATGCTGATTTGCATGACTAATTTAGGATGAATTTTAGCGACACGCATTAATCCTAATAATCCGACGATAGATATCAGCAAAACAGGTAAATACCACGTCCATTGTTGTGCTAGAGCAATGCCTGTGGCACTTAACATTTGAGGTAGTTGTACAAATAAAATAGTAATCATCATATGTAATACGCAAACACTGATGTTTAACAGACGCAGCTGAGGATGAGTCAGTAATACACGCAATTGGCTAAAGCGTGGCAAAGTATCGGCACTTGGCGCTACATTAGTGGCGTTAGGTACTAAAAATAGGACCAATCCAATGCCAGTAATACTAAGCAATACAGTGATAAAAAAGATCCCACTTAAGCCATACATACCTGAAATAATGGGGCCCAAAATCAGCGCTAAATAAAAAGATAAGCCAATCGACACACCGATAATCGCCATCACCTTGGTGCGCTGTGACTCACGCGTGACATCGGCAGCAAGCGCCATAACCGCGCCAGCAATGGCTCCTGCTCCTTGCAGTACTCGACCAATAATTAACCATGTCATATCTGAAGCCAGACCGGCCACTAAGCTTCCTAATGCAAAACATAATAGGCCACCAATAATAACCGGTTTACGGCCAATTTTATCAGAGAGCATACCCATTGGTATTTGCAGTAGGGCTTGGGTTAGTCCATAGCCACCAATCGCTAAGCCAACTAATAGTGGAGAATAGTCGGGAAAATCACGTGCCAAGATTGCTAATACTGGCACGACCATGAATAGGCCCAGCATTCGAAGAATATAAATGGCTGCGAGGGTTAAAGCCGCGCGAAATTCCGTAGCGTTCACAGATATGACTACTTTTCATTATTAAAAAAGACACGCAGTTTAGCATATTTTTCACGAAGTAAAATCTATGACCTGCAAAGCAAAAGTGCCAAAAAGGGTTTATGATCAAAACCGGCAAAAATGCGTATTGTATTTATTAATTTTAATCACCTTAATATGTCGTAATCTCAAACGATTCTGTCATACTACAGGTTTTGCATATTGAAACGGTTGCATGGATAAAATAGAAGTTCGTGGTGCGCGTACGCACAACCTTAAAAACATTTCCTTAGATTTACCGCGCGATAAATTGGTCGTTATTACCGGTCTTTCTGGTTCAGGTAAATCCTCACTCGCCTTTGATACTTTGTATGCTGAAGGNCAACGTCGTTACGTTGAATCTTTATCCGCCTATGCTAGACAATTTNTNTCTATGATGGAAAAACCCGATGTTGACCACATTGAAGGTTTATCNCCGGCGATTTCTATTGAACAAAAATCCACTTCTCATAATCCGCGTTCAACCGTCGGGACCATTACTGAAATATACGATTACTTGCGTTTGTTATTTGCTCGCGTTGGTGTGCCTCGCTGTCCTGAGCATGATGTACCACTTGATGCCCAGACCATATCCCAAATGGTGGATCGAGTGTTGGCGATGCCGGAAGGGACAAAGTTAATGTTACTAGCGCCTGTCGTTCAAGACCGTAAAGGTGAGCATTTAAAAACCTTAGAGGGACTTTCTGCACAAGGGTTTATTCGCGCTCGTATTGATGGTGAAGTCTGTGATCTATCCGATCCTCCGCCACTTGATTTACATAAAAAACATACGATTGAAGTGGTCGTTGACCGGTTTAAAGTACGCGATGATTTACAGCTTCGATTGGCTGAGTCTTTTGAGACGGCGTTAGGGCTCTCTGGTGGAAATGCGAAAGTTGCTTATATGGATGACGCGGCTGCGGAGGAGATTATTTTCTCGGCAAATTTTGCTTGTCCGCACTGTGGCTATTCAATCAGCGAACTTGAACCGCGCATGTTCTCGTTTAATAACCCGGCAGGGGCATGTCAAACATGTGATGGACTAGGTACTAGACAATTTTTTGATCCCCTACGCGTGGTGAGTAATGATGAGTTGAGTTTGTCGGGTGGCGCGATTCGCGGTTGGGATAAGCGCAGTTATTATTATTTTCAAATGCTGCAAGCGGTGGCTGAGCATTATGAGTTTGACTTGAATACCCCCTTTAATGAACTTGATAAAAAATCTCAAGACATTGTTCTAAACGGGTCGAAGGGTCAAAGTATTAGCTTTAAATATATCAATGAACGTGGCGATATTATGCAACGAAAGCATCCATTTGAAGGGATCATCCCAAACATGGAGCGCCGTTACAAAGATACCGAATCCAATACGGTCCGTGATGAGTTATCTAAATACTTAGCTCAGCAACCTTGTTCTACCTGTGCGGGTTCGCGTTTGCGTCTAGAAGCTCGAAATGTATTTATTGAAAAGACGAATCTGCCCACTGTGGCGACCATGTCGATTGCCGATTCGCTGGCCTTTTTTAAAAATTTGGCCCTAACTGGCCAACGCGCAGCGATTGCAGAGAAGATCTTAAAAGAAATTCAAGACCGCTTAAACTTCTTAGTCAATGTGGGTTTGAACTATCTATCGTTAGAACGAAGCGCTGATACTTTATCGGGCGGCGAAGCACAACGCATTAGATTAGCTAGTCAAATTGGTGCCGGTTTGGTGGGGGTCATGTACGTGCTTGATGAGCCATCGATCGGTTTGCATCAACGTGATAATGAGCGCTTATTGCAAACGTTGCGGCATTTACGTGATTTGGGTAATACCGTGATCGTGGTGGAGCATGATGAGGATGCGATCCGTGAAGCCGATTATATTGTGGATATCGGTCCAGGGGCCGGTGTACATGGTGGTCAAATTATTGCACAAGGCACGATGGAAGATATTAAAAACTCGCCTGATTCATTGACGGGTAAGTATTTATCTGGCCGTGAAGGGATTGCCATTCCTAAGAAGCGTAATAAAGCGAAAAATAAGCAATGGCTAGAGCTTACTGGTGCAACTGGCAATAACCTCCAAGATGTCACTTTGAAAATTCCAACAGGAGTAATGACCTGCGTGACCGGTGTCTCTGGTTCGGGTAAATCGACACTGATTAACGATACGTTTTATAAAATTGCCCAAAAAGAACTGAATAACGCCACTTTGGGTGAACCCGCGCCATATAAAACAATGAAAGGGTTAGAATTATTAGATAAAGTGGTGGATATTGACCAAAGCCCAATTGGTCGCACTCCACGTTCCAATCCTGCAACGTATGCTGGTATTTTTACGCCTATCCGTGAAATGTTTGCAGGCACGCAAGAAGCGCGTTCTCGCGGTTACAAGCCCGGCAGATTTAGCTTTAACGTTAAAGGCGGTCGTTGTGAGGCGTGTCAAGGTGATGGGATGATTAAGGTGGAAATGCACTTTTTACCAGATGTCTATGTGCCCTGCGATGTGTGTAAAGGAAAACGGTACAATCGCGAGACCTTAGAAATTCGTTATAAAGGTAAAAATATTCATGAAATCCTCGAAATGACGGTGGAAGATGCCCGAGATTTCTTTGATGCCATTCCTGCAATTAACCGTAAGTTACAGACGTTAATGGATGTGGGCTTATCTTATATTTGTTTAGGCCAAGCGGCGACGACGCTATCGGGAGGGGAAGCACAACGGGTCAAATTAGCCAAAGAGCTATCTAAACGAGATACAGGTCAAACATTGTATATCTTAGATGAGCCTACGACCGGTCTCCATTTTCATGATATTAAACAGTTATTGGAAGTATTAACCAAACTGCGTGATGCGGGTAACACTATGGTGGTTATTGAGCATAATTTGGATGTTATTAAAACAGCCGATTGGATTGTTGATTTGGGACCTGAAGGTGGCTCTGGCGGTGGACAAATTATCGCCCAAGGAACCCCTGAAGAAGTAGCCGAGGTGGCAATATCTCATACTGGGCGCTTCTTGAAACCGATGTTGCAAGGATAGATGATGTTAACGGAAACATTTAAAATTCGGTTTTATGAGACAGATGCGCTGCGGCATGTGAATAACACGGTAGTGCCGCAGTGGTTTGAAACGGCGCGAGAACCTATTTTTAAAGTGTTTACCCCTGAGCTGGATTTGGCTAATTGGCCATTAATCGTTGCTAGTTTCACAGTCGATTTTGTCGCGCAAATTCATTACGGACATGATGTCACTGTCACAACGGGTATTGAGCGAATAGGGAATAGCTCATTTGTCGTGTATCAAGAGCTACATCAACAAGATAAACTCGTCGCTAAAGGGTCAACAACATTAGTNCATTTTGATTATCAAACGCAGCGCTCTGCTAAAATAGATGATAGTCAAAGAGCGCAGCTACTATCTTGGAAAGTGATACCGGTATAAGTACCACATTGTTTATTCGGCCTTACTCGTAAGGCTGAACTTCAACTCCTTCAAGTGTATAACCCACTGAGGCAATATCGCCACTCCAGCCTTTGGTTGATAAAGTACCAACGACCCAAACGGCATCATATAAATTATCAATAGGGACTCCGTCNTTNAATGTCACGTAGACGATTTGATTTGAAGGTGGGGGCGGGACATGAATACAAGCACCAAAATAAGGGACAAGTAAAAATTCAGTAGTGAGCTCTGCTGTGCCTTCTAAAGGGACTACAAACCCAGGTATCTTGACAAATTGACCGTTGAGTTCCTCGAGTACCGGTGCATTTGGCGCAGCTTGTGACATATTATTCATGTGGTCGACAGTGACTTCTGGTGCAATAAAACCTTTGGGTACCATATCTTCCCAATACAACTCAGAAGGCTTACTGGTGTTAGCTAATGCACTGGCGCTGGTCACAATGAGTAACCATAGACTGAGACACAAACGAATACTGTGGAGTGAACGATACATAGTAGGACTCTAATTATTTTTAATAATATATTGATTAAGAGATAGTATACGAAAAATATTGAGTAAAACCTAAAAAAGCCGCATATTTACGTCATATACGGCTTGATTATATTGGCGCATAACCAACTGATGATGCTGCAATCCNGCTTTATTCGTTGTTTTGAGTATCGTTGTAATAACCCAAACATGCTTCTACCTCATTGGCAGAACCAATAATCACAGGTACACGCTGATGGATCTCTGTCGGCATCACTTCCATAATGCGCCCTTGACCAGTAGAAGCTAAGCCACCTGCCTGTTCCATCAAAAATGCCATTGGGTTGGCTTCATATAGAAGACGTAATTTGCCTGGTTTATTGGGATTTCGTTTATCAAATGGATAGGCAAATATGCCACCACGACATAAGACCCGGTGNATATCACCCACCATCGCTGCGACCCANCGCATATTGTAATCTTTACCGCGCGGACCATCGNTCCCTAGAAGTAAATCACTTACGTAATCTTGGATAGGTTGTTCCCAATGACGTTGATTCGATGCATTAATGGCAAATTCGCTAGTATCTTTAGGTACTTGTAAATTGGCTTCTGTTACTAAGAAACCACCATGGGTTTTATCTAATGTATACAGGTGAGTTCCGCGACCAGTGGTCATCGCGAGCATCGTTGACGGGCCATACAAGACATAACCCGCGGCTACGATTTGGGTACCAGGTTGAAGGAATGCGGAAGGATCATCCGGCTCCATCCATTGGGGGGCATGAGTGATGGAGAAAATCGTCCCAATCAAAGAGTTGATTTCTGTATTAGAAGATCCATCTAAAGGATCAAAACTCACCAAATACTTACCTTCTGGATTACACGGCACCACATNATCTTCTTCTTCAGAAGAAATAGCTTTGACGTACCCTGATTCACTTAAGGTATCTTTGAGGATTTGGTTGGAAATAACATCAAGCTTCTTTTGGGTTTCACCTTGCACGTTTTCAGATAAGGTCGAGCCTAATACACCGGCTAAAGCACCTTGAGAAACACGAAAGGAGATTTCTTTACAGCCAGCTAAAAGTGTACGAATTAATAGAATGAGTTCGAGTGGAGCACCGTCTTGTTGTAGACGCGAATTGAGTCGCTTCATGAGTTAAAAACCTTTTTATGTTGATGTAGGGTACAGAGGAGCATAACTCCATCGGAAAGGTTTTTATTATTGTTGTACTTTCCCTGTATATCTAGTGTACCTATATTTACTGCAGATGTTAACCGAGATTGATATTTCAAAACCGTCTAATGGTAGGTTATGGGGCTAATATCTGCTAAAGTATGATATTGATTATTATCCTACTTACCATAAAAGAAATTCGATATGCATGTACATATATTAGGGATCTGTGGCAGCTTTATGGGCGGAATAGCCGCACTAGCTAAATCACTTGGGCACACAGTGACTGGGTCTGACCGAAATGTCTATCCACCAATGAGCACTCAACTTGAAGGGCTCGGTATTACATTGACCGAAGGGTATGATGTTGCGCAATTTGAACCTGAGCCCGATATGGTCATTATCGGTAATGCAATGTCACGAGGTAATCCTGCAGTCGAATATGTATTAGATCGAAATCTACCCTATACATCTGGACCACAATGGCTCTTAGATAATTTATTGAAAGATCGCTGGGTATTGGCTGTTGCTGGCACACATGGGAAAACATCAACCTCTAGTGTACTTGCGTGGATTTTAGAGTTCGCCGGTTATACTCCCGGTTTTCTGATTGGCGGTGTGCCGGAGAATTTTGGCGTATCAGCACGCATTGGTGAAGGCAATTTTTTTGTCATTGAGGCGGATGAATATGACAGTGCGTTTTTTGATAAGCGCTCTAAGTTTGTCCACTATCGTCCGCGGACATTGGTACTCAATAATCTTGAATTTGATCATGCTGATATTTTTGATGATCTTAATGCGATCAAAAAACAGTTCCATCATTTGGTTCGTTCAGTACCTGCCAATGGTCTGATATTGTCAGAGAAACACGATAACAACATGCAAGATGTCTTGGAAATGGGGTGCTGGACGACGCAAGAATTTATTTCTAAAGATTGGACCGCACAGAAAACCCAAGCTGATGGCGGACGTTTTGAAGTATATTATCAAGGTCAACTTCAAGGTGAAGTCAATTGGTCTTTAATTGGGGATCATAACGTACATAACGGTTTAATGGCGATTGCAGCAGCCCATAATGTGGGCGTTACCACTGATATTGCTATCGAATCGTTAAGTGAGTTTGTTAACGTCAAACGCCGTATGGAAATCAAAGGAACAGTCGCTAATATCACGGTTTATGATGATTTTGCGCACCATCCTACTGCGATTAAAACGACAGTCGAAGGGCTAAAAGCCAATGTTGGTGTACAACGGATCTTAGCAATTTTAGAACCACGTTCTAACACCATGAAATTAGGTATTCATAAAGATCAGTTAACTGGGTCTTGGGCACAAGCAGATGAGGTTTATATTTTTGAACCTGCCAGCTTAAGCTGGTCCATTGACGAGGTTGCGCGCGATAGTGTGGCGCCAGTACACCCTTATCAAGATGTGGACAAATTAGTAGAAGCTGTCGTCAAAGAAGCGCAACCATCTGATCATATTTTAGTCATGAGTAACGGTGGGTTTGCAGGCATTCATGATAAATTATTGAATGCGTTATCAGCACGATTTAACAAAGAGTAATTATTCATGAATCAAGCTCAATTCACCACCCCTTCAGCATGGGATAAGCGTATTACCTTAGCAATTACTGGGGCATCAGGCACACCATATGCGCTGCGTTTATTGGAGCTCTTAGTGAAAGCGGAGTACCAAGTTTACGTACTGATTTCATCAGCGGCCAAAGTGGTATTAGCGACAGAAGAAAATCTCAAAGTACCGAGTAAACCCGAAGCTGTTGCTGCTTATTTTACCGAACGTTTTGACGCTAAAGCAGGCCAAATCATCGCATGTGGCAAAGATGAATGGTTTTCGCCGGTGGCATCAGGATCAGCGGCTCCAAAACAGATGGTCGTATGTCCTTGTTCAACCGGTACTTTATCAGCTATTGCGACGGGAGCGAGTGATAACCTGGTTGAGCGTGCAGCTGATGTAGTCATTAAAGAGCGTGGACAGCTCATTATCGTTCCTCGTGAAATGCCTTTTTCGACGATTCATTTAGAGAACATGCTCAAACTATCAAAGATCGGTGTGACAATCATGCCTGCTGCGCCTGGCTTTTATCATGAACCTAAAAGCATAGCTGATTTAGTCGATTTTGTGGTGGCACGTATGCTAGATCATATTGGTGTGGATCAAACGATTATGCAGCGCTGGGGCTATAGACCGTCTTAATTGTTATACAATAAAATAACACGCTTAACTGTAAACAGGGATTCATTATCATGCAAATTCGATCAATATCATTTGGAGCTGTCATTACGTTACTCTTAATGAGTTTAATTGCAGCAAACCCTGCGTGGGCCTGGGGTAAAAATGGGCACCGTATTGCAGGTGAAATCGCCAGTCAACATATCAGTCCGCAAGTAAAAGCGATTATGGCGGAACTGTTTCCAAATCGTACGTTAGCGGAAATTTCGACCTTAGCCGATTTTAATCGCTCTAATCCAGCCGAGTTTTGGCAAAAGCAAGCCGGTCCTTATCATTATGTGACGGTACCAGATGGCACCACATACCTTGAAGTTGGTGCACCGAAACAAGGTGATGCATATACGGGGTTACAAATGTTCAGTGAATGGGTCAAAGATCCAAAGCGTTCCTTAACCGAACGGCAGACGGCACTGCATTTTATTGTGCACATAGTGGGGGATTTGCATCAGCCGTTACATGTGGGCAACGGGAAAGACCGAGGCGGTAACGATGTTAAATTAGATTTCTTTTGGGAGAGCTCGAATCTTCATCGAATTTGGGATAGCGGTATTATTGATCAACAAAAACTGTCTTATACTGAATACTCAGACTGGTTAACACGTAAAATGACGCCACAACAAATAGCTCAATGGATGGAGCCTGATCCTATGGTGTGGATCCAGGAAAGTTATGACATTCGTAACGGGATTTATACAAACAATGAAAGTGAAAATTACAATTATGTATATGCCCATATTGATGCGCTTAACCGTCGCCTTTCTCAAGCGGGTATCCGCACTGCGGCATACTTGAATCAACTTTTTGTTCAGTAGGAAAGATACTTAATGTGCTGAATTTTTAGTCGGATGATATCAGAACGATGAATCCGACTAAAATACCGCGCTTTATTGCTTGCATTTTCATGTCAGGTTGCCGATCATAAGGCCTATTAATCAGTTGATGTCGCGCTTATGAATTTTACCTCTCGTTCATCCCAATTCCGCCTGATCACCCTTGTAGTATTGCTCACATCGGTTTTGTTGGGAATATCGGGGTGTGGTCAAAAAGGGCCTTTACGTTTACCGGCTGAACCACCGGTACAAAATCAACCGCAAACTCAGCCTGCGCCCCAGCCAACTGAACCTGAAACACCATCAAACAACACCAATAACGCGATTGAAGATAAGAGATAAACTATGGATTTTTTTGATTACCAAAACGGCACATTGCATGCAGAAAATGTGGCATTACATGACATAGCTGCAAAGCATGGTACGCCCACCTACGTTTATTCTCGTAAGACGTTGGAGCGTCACTGGCATAAATTTGATGAAGCATTAGGTGATCATCCTCATTTAGTGTGTTTTGCGGTGAAAGCAAATTCGAACATCGGCGTGTTGAGTGTCCTGGCTAAACTAGGTTCAGGGTTTGATATTGTTTCCGGTGGCGAATTAAAACGTGTTATTGCTGCCGGTGGTGATCCTCAAAAAGTGGTTTTCTCAGGCGTGGGTAAAACGGCTGATGAGATTGAATTTGCATTGCAACAAAACATTTTGTGCTTCAACGTCGAGTCATTTGCTGAGTTAGATCGTATNAATGCNGTNGCGGCGAAATTAGATAGACCTGCGCGTATATCTTTA
>JGI26086J50260_1002162_pt1 | contig 10753 bp, 8 predicted proteins | sample SaaInl3SG_22_DNA_FD_50260 | JGI IMG/M metagenome (IMG submission 50260)
TAATATTTCTTATATTTATTAAAATACTAAAAATCAAATTATTATGAGTGACATGAAAATTCCTGAAGCATTTAAAATAAAACCTTTAAATAGTCATTCATATTTGGTTAATGGTGCTATAAAACAATGGAGTGGTCAAATGACAAAGGTATACTCAGTGATTGGTTCTGAAGACTCGCTTGGAAATTTTGGCCCAACACTTTTGGGATCGGTTCCAGATATGGGAGAGGAGACTGCTATAGAGGCAGTCAATGCTGCCAATGAAGCATACAATCGCGGTAAAGGTAACTGGCCTACCATGTCTGTTACAGATCGATTAAAGTGCATGGAAATTTTTGTAGAAAAAATGAAAACACACCGAGAGACGGTTGTGAAACTTTTAATGTGGGAAATATGCAAAAACAAAACAGATTCATATAAGGAATTCGATAGGACAATTGACTACATTAATAATACCATAGAGGCCTACAAAAATATAGACAGAAAAGCTTCCAAATTTGAGACACAAGATGGTGTTTTAGCTCATATTAGAAGGGGACCCATTGGCGTTGTTTTATGTCTTGGCCCCTACAACTACCCATTAAATGAAACCTTTTGTTTACTCGTCCCTGCAATAATTATGGGAAATACAGCTGTTTTTAAGCCAGCAAAACATGGTGTTTTATTAATCACTCCCTTACTTGAAGCATTCCAAGAAAGTTTTCCGCCAGGAGTAGTTAATATTGTTTTTGGTAGAGGAAGAAGTATTGCAGCACCCATAATGAAAACAGGCATTATAGATGTCCTAGCGTTAATTGGGCACAGCTCGTCTGCTGTTTCACTTCAAGATTTACACCCTAATAAAAATAGATTGAGACTCGTATTGGGATTGGAAGCAAAAAATCCTGCGATTGTATTACCAGATGCAGATTTAAATCATACGGTAGCAGAATGTATTTCGGGGGCACTTTCGTTTAACGGTCAAAGGTGTACCGCATTAAAAGTTATTTATGTTCATGAGTCTATTATTTCTGAGTTCAATGAACTTTTCTCAAAAGCTGTAGACAATTTAGTATTTGGCATGCCATGGGAAGACACTTTTTTAACGCCGCTTCCTGAAACTTCAAAACCAGCCTATATTCAAGAACTCATTAATGACGCTGTTAGTCATGGCGCAAAGGTGATCAATAAAAGGGGTGGGAAATTAACTGATAATTATTCCTATCCTGCAGTATTGTACCCTGTAAATGATAAAATGAGGCTGTTCCATGAAGAACAATTTGGGCCTATTATTCCAATAATCCCTTATAATGACATAGATATACCTTTAAATGATATGGCCGAATCTAATTATGGACAGCAAGTGAGTTTATTTGGAGAAAATATTGAAAATTTAGGGCCATTAATAGATGCTCTAGCAAATTTAGTGTGTAGAGTGAATCTCAACAGTGCTTGTCAAAGAGGTCCTGATGTATATCCATTTGCAGGTAGAAAAAATTCTGCTGTTGGAACCCTCAGCGTTTATGACGCTTTAAGATCTTTTTCAATTAGAACATTTGTAGCAGCAAAAGACAGCGCAAAAAACAAAGAAATCATTAAAAATCTTCTCAAATCAGATGCCTCAAATTTTATGACTACNGAATATTTATTGTAATGTTATTCGNATAAAAAATCTATGCTAATTTTTCGCTTAAATTAAAAATTTTAAGAATTAATAAGCCAAAGATAACACTTGAAAGAATCAACACTACATTGGTTAAACCATAAGTTCCAAATGATAGTCTAATTAAAATAGTACACACGATAAATCCTGTATTTCTAACAATCTGTGTGTATTTTTCAGTATACTTAAATGAGATTAGAAGTATGAAAACATCTGCAAGAATTAAAAGCTCAAAAAAGTCATTGTAAAATATGGAATTTACATTCTCTGAAAAGGAGTTACTCAATAAATCNACCATCCAGTTAAAAAGACTAAAAGAACACATTATAACTAGGCAAACTAATAAAATAAGNCTTAAAGCTTTTTTAGCAATTATAAATTTTTCAATTTTTAAATTTGATGGTATTATAACCCTTGATTTGGCACTTTTGTTAAACAAATAGATTAAAAAATATAAGATTAAAATACCCATTAAATCATAAATCAAATTTAAATTAGGGAGTGTTTTAAACCAATTAACCTCTAAATCAATCTTTGGAATATCACCAAATATCCTTCGTATTAGTATTAGAGAAATTATTTCAAATTGTTTAGACAAGGAAGTAGTAAATGATCTGGGTAAGTATAGTACTANTAGATAAATTTCATAAACTAGGATAAATGTGAAAGGGGTATAAATTGCTGAAATTGGGTTTGCCAACAAATTGTACTCTACCAGAAAATTTAATAGGTTAAACTTTGTGAGATATATTAATGTCAAGTGAATTACAAAGCCAGAAAGTGAAAGCCAAAGAATAACTTTTTCAATATTATTTTTTGATTTTTCAGAGAATACTTTTTCAAATAAATTTTCAATATGTGCAACCAAATTAACTGATTTTCAATAGGTAAGATATTAAAAATTATTTGACTATCTGATTTTCTTTTTTAAAGTTCTTTATAATTATCATAAAGGTATAATGGTAGGGCTAATGAAAAACCAACCACAAATAAAGAAACCAAATACTTTATGAACTGATTATTAGATATTGCTTTTACTCTTAATCTGTAAATGAGAAAAATAAGAAAAGATGTGGCTGCAACAGTTAAATCAGCATTCAAAATACTCATTGCATAATTATTATTAATCTGCTCAAAAAATAGTGAANTTGACCATTCCCAATGATTTGCTTCAATAAATTTAAAGATATAATAGTAAGGAAAAGCTATTCCTGCAATACACAATAAGGCAAATACTTTTTTCATAAAACAAATTATTATTGAGTCTGGTTGCGAAGAAGTATTTTGGTCTTCTTGAAAAATTGTATTGTACCTATTTATCATTAAGGCCAAGTCCAAATCCTAATGTTACAGCGACCAAGGTAAGATGTAGAATTAAAACTATCTTTTGCCAAATAGGCCTTTCATTCCATTTTTGTTCTGGATTAAAAGGGTTATATAAAATTTAAGAGAGTTTACTTTACATTCAATACCGTTCTAAACCCTTTATGCTCTGAAGCGGAATCTTCTGTACTGGCCATTCTGGCCGATATCCTGTAACTCGCGCAATAAGATGCATTACATAAAAAAGAACCTCCTTTAATTACCCTTTCAGGGGTATAAGGATTGTTGGGGTTATAGGCGTTAGGGGCTCCTTTTGGGTCAGTTACAGGATCATTTTGCATTGCCAATGTTTTGTAATAAGTGGTATTGTACCAATCAGAGGTCCATTCCCAAACATTCCCACTCATGTCGTACAATCCAAATGGATTAGCTGGAAAATTACCGACTGCTGCTGTGCCCAGAAAGCCGTCCAACATACTGTTGGAATCTGGAAAGCTACCTTCCCAAGTATTGGCTTTTTCAGAGAGTTTAGCGTCATTGGCTCCCCAACTATAGATACCATCTTGTTGCCCTCTTGCAGCATATTCCCATTGTGCTTCTGTAGGGAGGCTTCTTCCAGCCCAATCACAATAAGCAAGTGCGTCTTGGTAAGCTATGTGAACGACAGGATGTTGCTCTTTGCCTTCAATAGAGGAGTTTGGGCCCTGGGGGTGTTTCCAATTTGCACCCACTGTCCAACGCCACCACTGTGAAAAATCATAGAGATTATTCAGCTTCTCTGTTGAAGGTTTAAAAGTTAAAGCCCCTGCTTGTAAAATACTGTCATGGGGTTTAGGCGTGCCTATTGGCAATTGTTTTTTCATTTCATTCCAATCAATGTCCCGCTCTGCGATAGTAATATAATTTGTAGCAGACACAAACTTTTTAAATTGGGCATTGGTCACTTCCGTAGTGTCCATAAAAAATCCACTTATAGACACTTTATGAGCAGGTTTTTCATGTGACATAGCCATAGGATCACTGGAGACAGCCCCTTGAATGAACTCACCAGGGGGTATCCATACCATACCCTCTGGAGCTAATTTATTTTTGCGCATACTTTGACAGCCATAAAACAGAAAGACAATACTTAAACAAAAAAATAAATTTTTCATAAAAAAATTCTCAAATTAACGCTTTTTAGATAAACTTTGGGTGATTCATGTGTTTCTACTGAATCATTCTCTGCTGGCTTATAAATATTATTAAGCAAAGTAGTAAAAACTATTTATATTTTAAATAATTATTCAAAGGAAGGAACGTAAATATACCTGCAACATCACCTGCCACATAAAGGGATTCTTCAAAAACAAATAAATCTGTTGCAGAAAAAGGAGTATCAATAGGGGTAATGACATTGTTGTGATATTCATATATTTTGGAAAAAGACCTAAAATAAATTCTGTTTCCTAAAAGTAACAATTTCCCATCCTTTTTCCTTTGCATCTATGGACATTTCTGTAAAAATTAATCCCCCATAGTTATGTTCACTATGGGGGATTAATCTAATTACCAATAAATTAATTTAACAATCGATTAATTTGGATTTGCGCTTGGATAAGGTCTGTTTCTTACAGGGTCTTGAATCATGTGACCAATACCATTGCTGAAGACATAGTTGTAATTACGAACTTGTTCGAATTGACTTGTTGCAGAACTGGGTAATGGCGCAGGACTTCTATTGATGTCTATACGATATCTGTCGTCTCTTCTCATTACAATTCTCCCGTCTTCTCCATCAATCAACGTTTGGAAAATATAATTAAGATTATACTTTTTTAAAGGATCAGTTTGCGTAATGTAGGTCGTGACAATATGATAGCGTAGAATTGTACGCAATACATCCATATCTGCTCTTGCCATTACTTGCGCAGGAGTTTCGCCTGCTGCAACGCTAGAGGAATTTGTAATTAATTGAATAATATCCCCTCCTCCGGTAAAAGCATTGTTGTTTAGTAATAGATAGGTTCTCTCACCATTGGGAGCATTATATTCATCAATCATTCCAGCAGCCTCTATGGCAGCAGACATATAGTCGAAATGCTCTCCAATTAAGCCACCAGTATCACTCAAGTTTCCATTGACTACATCTGAAGAGATGAATTCCCAAGCAGTCATGTTACCATATGGATCGGTAAGGTCTACGTCTGGAACAAATTCGAAAGTGTCTTGTAAACCTATATCGCAGCTCAGTACAAAAAATGATAAAGAAGCTGTAAAAAGTACTTTTATATTATTTATATAATTTTTCATATCACTTAATTTTTAAGTATTAATACCCTGGTGTTTGTTCCAACGCTGGGTTATCGATTAGATGTTCATCCCATATAGGTAAGAGCAGGCGCTCTTGTGTAAGTTGTCTTCCCGTGCCCTGCAGAGTGTTAAGTTCTTCAAGGAAAGGGTTTAGGATTTCAAGTGCTTTGTTGGTTCGAACTAAATCCCACCATCTGTGGCCTTCACCAAGAAGTTCTAGCTGTCGTTCATCAAGGATAAAGTGTTCTCTCTCGTTTGTAGTAGCCCCGAATTCTGTACTACTTACGGATGGCAAATCTCTAGCGGTTCTAAATTGATTTATCAACTCAAGAGCTCTAGTACTGTTACCCAAGCGGTTTTCGATTTCTGCGAGGTATAAAATGATATGGGCATATCGATATAAAACAATATCAGTATCATCTGACGCGCTAGGGTAATTCATTTTGTTGTATTTGGCCAACCTCGCTTCACCAATCTCTCTTGCATCCAGGTTTGTAAAACCTTCTCTACTTAAATAGTAACGATAATCTCCGTAAATGAATCCCCCTGTTTCAGGATCTCTAAGCATTGGATCTGTATTGGGGTATTTAGATGTCCATCCCAAAGAATCAATAGGGAATTTTTGTTTCCATTTGTTTTCCAAATCAGGAGATAAGGTAAATGAAGGTAAGACCTGCATAAAACAATGAGAAAACACCTGATCGGTTTCTGTTTCCAGATCCTTGGGCTTCATCTAAACTATAGCGGATAGACATCATGAGTTCAGGTCCTTGCTGTACTTTTTTGGGGTTGTGTACTTGGCAACGTATTGTCAAAAGGATCTCCATTATCATTCAGGAATAAATTTTGCCAAGCTTCTGGAGAAGTAGTTAAACTATAAGCATTTGAGTTAACAATCTTATCTAGCGCTTCTTTAGCGGCCTGATCATTACCAATAAATCCGTAAACATCAGCATGTAATCCCCAAATACTGGTTTTAGAAAATCGGTATGAATCTGTTAAATTTCCGATACTCATAAGCTCATCAGCAGCAAGCATATCGGGAATGACAACTTCATTCAAAATGGTTGTGGCATCCGTTCTTGGTTTTTGTACTTCATCCGGATTATTGGTCGGTTCAGTAAATAAAGGTACACTCCCCCAAACTCGAATGGCTTGAAAATAAGCATAGGCTCTTAAAGCATGTGCTTCTGCTAAAAGACTAGTGTCATAATCAGGGATGTTGGGAATATTTGCGATGGCTTCATTTGCACGGTTGATCATTTGATATAAATCATTCCAACGTAATACAGCAGAGTTACCTGGAGTCACATCATTAGAAGTAACTTCAATGCTATTTGGATTTGCTGAAGGGTTGCCATTCACATAGCTATCGCCTCTGAATTCTCCCCAATAGTAATGTTTTAACCTAAATGTAGGTTGCATTGCATCGTATATTCCAATAACNGCTGCTAATGCATCGTTGTTATTGTTGTAAAAATTATCAGGTGAAAGCTCACTGATGGGTGTCTCCTCCACCAAATCTTCACATGATATGATACCAACCAGGACTGCTAGTGCGGTCAGTACTCCTGCCATTCGGCCTTTTATCGTTTGTATTTTCATTTTTGTATTGTTTAAAATTTAAGATTCATGCTTAAAATAACTTCTCTATCATTNGGATATCGCAAGTTGTCAACACCTGGCTGCAATGGATTGCCTCTTGTACCCAGTTCTGGGTTAAATCCAGGGTAGTTGGTCCAAGTTAACAAGTTGTTTCCAGAGACAAATAAGGAGCATTTTTTGATTCCCCCGATTTTATCCAAAATTGATTTTGGTACATTATACCCTAAGCGTACAAATCTTAGTTTGATGAAACTTCCGTCTGTGATAAAGAAACTGTTAGGTCTCAATCTGTTTTGTGGAACTCGGCTTAAACGTGGGTAAACAGTATCGTCACCTGGATCCATCCAAGCACCTTCAATACGGTTTGGACCAGGGGTTTCATTAGACGAGTTTAAGTCATTTCGCGTTTCGTCCCATCTTCTCCACGTTTCATTTCCTAAGGTAAAATCAAAAAGAAAGCTTAGCGTGAAATCCTTATAGGTAAAGTCATTATTGAATCCACCAAAAGCTGTGGGGAGTCCATTTCCAATGACTTGTTTATCGGCTTGGTCAATTATATTGTTTCCGTCGACATCCTCCCAAATGATGTCACCACCTTCAACTATACGCCCATTCACTCTCATTCTGTTGACAGTACCAGTGTATTCTTGTCCGTTAAGGGTGTAGTTTGTAAATGCACCACCATCATCAAAATTTGGGGTCAAACGAACACCATCGTCATTGTAGGCATTGGATTCGTTGTATTGGTAAACACCAAGATTTTTAAACCCAAAAATGTTTCCGATGGGTTGTCCTTCCTCGATAATGTAGTCACCCGATGGAATGAAGTGCCTCCCGCAAGTTTTGTAACCTCATTCTCTTGGAAAGTTATGTTAAAGTTTGTGTTCCATTTGAAGTCTTTCTTTCGGATTGGTGTACCGCTGATGCTGATGTCAATCCCTTGGTTTCTTACTCCTCCTACATTTTTACGAATAGAGCCATATCCAGATTCTTCGGGAAGTGGCACGTTGGCTAGAAGATTTTCCGTGATTTTTCTCCATGCATCAATATTAAATGTTAAGCGATTTTTTAATAAACCTAAATCAACACCAATGTTGGTTTGATTGGTACTCTCCCAACTTAAATTGGGGTTTCCTAAACGGCTGGGTTCAATACCGCTAATTCCGTTATATATCGCTCCAGGTTGAAGGGTAGTGCTAAATTCATAATCTCCAACTCTATCATTTCCTGTCTCTCCATAACTCGCTCGCACCAAAAGGTTGTTAATGATGCTGTTTCCTTTTAGAAATGACTCATTACTTACTCTCCATCCTAATGAACCTGAAGGGAAGTAACCAAATTTACGATTTTCACCAAAGCGTGAAGAACCGTCTCGACGTACTGTTGCGCTAACAAGGTATTTGTTGTCGAAGTCATAATTGAATCCAGCGAACGTAGAGAAGAGACTACTTCTAGTATTGAACGTCTGGTCTGCATTGATAGCTAAACCTGCTGGATCTACATTATTAAATGTTTCGATGGCTTCGGAGACAAACAGAGCATCAGAAATTCCAAAATTTTCCGCAGAACGCTTTAATATTTGCATCCCACCAAATACAGCAATACTGTGATTTCCGAACTGATTGTTGTAGTTTAAGAAATTCTCTTGTTGGATGCTGTAATCCATTCGATCTCTAAAAGCTCCTTCAGGATTTGTGGCATTAGTTGGATGCAATACAAGTAAGGGTTCAAAGTCGTTGTTTCTTCGTAAACGATAATCAATCCCAAGCGTAGACTTTATCGATAGTTCAGGGGTAATTTTATATTGGATAGAATTAAAACTTTGCCCTCTATAGGTTCTTAAACGAAGTTTTCTGAGGTTGGCTTCCGCAAGTGGATTTTGGCGTCCTGCGATTTCAGGCGTATAACTCCCGTCTGGTTCAATGACTGGAAAGTAGGCAATACGCTCCACCAATTGTTGGAATACTTGGTTTTCATTAAGTCCACTAAACTGCTCAAATGAAACATTAAAGTTTGAACTGATTTTAAGCTTTTCATTCGGAGTGAAGTCTAGTTTGAAACGACTATTGATTCGTTTAAAATTACTGTTTACAGCAATTCCGTCTTCATTTAGAAAACCTACGTTCATGTAGCTCTTAAATTTTTTACTTCCAGCACTAACGGCAAGGTTTACTTGATTTCTGATTCCAGTTCTTGTAATCAAATCTTGTAAGTCATGAGAATTTCTTAAAATCAAGTTAAGCGAGTCTCTTTGGTAAACAGCTCTATTTCTTCTACTAGGATCTTCTCTCCAGTATTCGTAGAAAAGTCTTTGTTTCGTATTGGCTACTGGAAGTGATCCATTGATCGTGTTAATTCCTCTTACAAGGCTAACATCTACATTGACGTCTCCCGCTTTTCCTGATTTAGTGGTAATCAAAACCACCCCATTGGCTCCTCGTGTTCCGTAGATCGCTGTTGTTGCACCATCTTTAAGAACCTCTAAAGAAGCAATATCATTGGGGTCAATGTTGTCAATGTTGTCCAATTGTTGGCCATCTACAACATAGAGTGGGCCTGTTCCACCAGCACTGAAGGTTGAGGTTCCCCTTACCCTGATGTCAAATCCTGCACCAGGACCTCCATTAGAGGAAATCTGTACTCCTGAAAGTCTTCCTTGGACACCTTCAAAGGCATTGGTCGGCGTTACCTCCGNAATTTTGTCAGCTTTTACAGATGACAAAGCACCGAGTACTTTATCTCGGGATACTTGNGCATAACCAATGATGACAACTTCGTCTAACTCTTGTGCATCCTCNTGAAGCGTAATGTTGAGGNNAGNAGAATCAGCTGTTATTTCCATCGTTTGGAATCCTGTAAAGGAGAAACTCAGNTTGTTTGATCCAGGCTCTAATTTTATGGTGTAGTTCCCATNAANGTCGGTAGACACACCATTATTAGTTCCNGTTTGGATAACGTTTACTCCTAGAAGGGGTACACCGTTNGCATCTTTCACCGTTCCTGATACTTCTTGCACCTGTGCAAAAATAAATGTTGACAATAGCAAAGCAANTACTGTAAACACAGCATGCAATCTTGAGATTGCTTTAGCATTTCTCGGTCGTTTTTTCATTTCACGTTTAGTTTTGTTAACAATAAATTCTGGTCATTGTAATGTTTCAATAGCACAATAATTAGCACTAATTAAACATCACATTCGTATTTCGCCTTACAATTTATGTAGTTACATTTTTTATAGTATCCTGTACTATACTGTAGGGGTAGGTGTTAAATAGACGCTACTCTCGAAGGCATGGAAGGGAGCTGCCCTCTTGGAGGACATAGTAGGGTTTTATCGAAATGCGGACGGAAAAACAAAGAAAAAGTTGCTTAGTAAAGTGTTTGGATCTAAAGTTGTATTCGACAAAAATGACAAGCCAAAATACACCTTTACTCCTCCAATCAAATCCTTACTGAAACTCTCTGAAGAAGTATCCAAAGATGGAACCATGTCATCATCTTTGATAAAGACATTTGCCCACAACTCCTCTGATATCAAACTTGTTCTTGAGGGTGAAAAACTTCAAAAAAGGTCCTAAGACCTAAACCACTATTCTTTAACGAGTTACAAGGATAAGCTGCAGCTTTCCCAATTTGGTCGATTTTCAAAATGAAAAAGCCCGAACCGGTTTTTTGAAAACGTAAGTTGTTGATTTATAAATAAATTAAAGGACCAAAAACAAAAAAAGAGATCAAAAATGACCTCTTTTTGTAACTTGCTCCCCCTATTGACAGAAGTTGCAGCACAAGTAAATCTAAATATGAATTAATTGAAGAGGTTTTTTTATTGAAAAAGCAGATTTAATCATTACCCAAAAGTTCTGCTACTTCATCATAAGCTTCTTGGGATAA
>JGI26086J50260_1002163_pt1 | contig 10749 bp, 13 predicted proteins | sample SaaInl3SG_22_DNA_FD_50260 | JGI IMG/M metagenome (IMG submission 50260)
AAATCCATCCTTCTAGCCGGCGGCACTGGTTCACGATTATTCCCAGTAACTCTTGGAGTTTCAAAACAACTCTCCCGTTTATGACAAGCCTATGGTCTATTATCCATTGTCTGTTTTGATGTTGGCAGGAATACGAGAGATCCTTTTGATCAGTACCCCAGAGGATATTAAGCAATACGAACGTTTATTGGGAGATGGAAGTCAGTGGGGGATTACGATTCTATATAAAATACAACCAGAACCGAAAGGATTGGCTGAAGCTTTTTTACTGGGAGAAGAGTTTATTGGACAAGATTCGGTATGTTTAATTTTAGGAGATAATATATTTTATGGCTTGGACTTTTCTTCACAGCTGGAAGCTGTTGTAGAGCGAACTCATATGGGGGCCCAAGCCACCATTTTTGGATATTCAGTTAAAGACCCACAACGTTATGGGGTCATTGAGTTTGATGAAACTGGAAAAGCAATCTCTATCTCAGAAAAACCAGAAACTCCCAAAAGTGATCAAGCTGTGGTTGGGCTTTATTTTTATCCAAATGAAGTAGTTGCCATAGCCAAAACGATTCAGCCTTCTGCTAGGGGAGAGTTGGAAATAACATCTGTTAACCAACATTTTCTTAAAGAAGGAAAGCTCCAAGTGGAGACTCTGGATCGCGGTTTTGCTTGGTTAGATACGGGGACACATGAATCACTATTGGAAGCAGGTCAATTCATAGAGACTATTGAAAAGCGCCAAGGATTAAAGATAGGCTGTCTGGAAGAAGTTGCCTATGAGAAAGGCTATATCACTAAAGTCCAATTGTTAGAAAATGCTCAAAGCCTTCAAGGTTCCTCATATGGGGATTACCTTATTGCCCGATACGGATAATGCAGTCCAAAACCCTCTAAACTTTAGGGGGATTCTTTTCCACAAAAAATTTAGCTATTTTTACCGTATTCATTCTCTAGTTAATTAGAGTAAATTGAACTTAGTCAATGACCGCAATTCCTACTCTTTTTAAAGAAGTATGGCTTTTAAAGCCTATTCAACATACAGACCTTAGAGGGAGTTTTATGGAAAGTTTTAATCAAAACAATTTTGAGGATGCTACTGGTAAGCAAATTCAGTTTTGTCAAGATAACCAAACCTTTTCTAAAAAAGGAGTTTTAAGAGGATTACACTATCAATTACCACCATTCAGTCAGTCAAAACTAGTTGGCGTTCTTCAAGGCAAGGTCTTGGATGTTGTGGTAGATATTCGGAAAGGATCACCCACCTTTGGTCAACATTTTACCCAGGAGCTTAGTGCAGAAAATCAACTGCAATTATTTATTCCTAAAGGCTTTGCGCATGGTTATATTACACTGACTGAAACTTCTCTTTTTACCTATAAAGTTGACCAGTATTACCATCCTGAAAGTGAAGGAAGCATTGCGCCAAATGATCCTACTTTAGCCATAGATTGGCAACTTCCGCAAGAAGAATGGATTCAGTCTGAAAAAGACACCAAGCATCCGTTTTTAGCTGAAGCACCACTATTTGATTATAAAGATAACTTATATGCCTAGTTATTTGGTTACAGGTGCAGGAGGCCAATTAGGACAATGTTTTAAGTCAGTTGCTAACGAATTTTCTGAATGCACCCTTTTTTTTGCTTCTCGTTTTGAAGTAGACATTACCCAACCCCAAACCTTAAAGAGTTATTTTGAAAACCAACCCTTTGATGGCATCATCAATTGCGCGGGGTATACTCAAGTAGATCAAGCCGAAAAAGAAACTTCAGAAGCCAATAAAATTAATGTAGAAGGAGTTCAAAATTTGATTGATTTTGCAGAAAAAAAAAGCTTAACTCTTATTCATTTTTCAACAGATTTTGTTTTTGATGGAAATAAAATGGGCTCNTATTTTGAGNAAGACNCTACAAATCCATTAAGNGTTTATGGTAAAAGTAAATTAGCGGGTGAGGCAGTTCTTGCCAAATCCAAATGCCAAAACGTATGTTTTCGAGTTTCTTGGTTGTTTAGTCCCTTCGGAAAGAATTTTGTAAAAACGATCCTTAAATTATCTCAAACAAAAAAAGAAATAAATGTAGTGGACGATCAATATGGAAAACCCACCTATGGGATTGATTTGGCCAAAGCAATATTAGCCAACCTTAATCATCCTGGCTTATTCAAACACAATACGTATCATTTTGCCCAAGGTCCAGAAACAAATTGGTTTGGTTTTGCCCAAAAGATTGTCGAAATAAGCGGTAATGATTGTGAGGTAAAGCCCATTCTAAGTTCAGCATATCCTGCATTAGCCAAACGGCCGATGAATTCGGTGCTGGATACTCAAAGAATGGAAAAGAACTTATCTTTGAACAGCAGAAATTGGGAAGATGCCCTTCTAGATTGTATAAAAAGCATAAAAAATAATGAAGAATTTTAAATCCATTTTGATCACTGGAGGTGCTGGTTTTATTGGATCACACGTTGTAAGGAGAATGGTAAATAAGTATCCTAATTCCCAAATCGTAAATTTGGATGCGTTGACTTATGCTGCAAATTTAGCCCTTGTAAGCGATTGTGAACGTGCTTCCAATTACCAATTCGTTAAAGAGGACATCAACCATTTTGAAGGGTTAAGAATGTTATTTACAAAATATGATTTTGATGCAGTTATTCATTTAGCAGCGGAGTCTCATGTAGATAATTCTATAAAAAATCCATTTGCTTTTGCTCAGACCAATATTCAAGGAACGTTGAATCTTTTGGAAGCGGCACGACAGCATTGGGGCAACAATGCCCAGAACCAACGTTTTTACCATATTTCTACCGATGAGGTTTTCGGTAGTTTGGGTACTGAAGGATATTTCACTGAAAAGACTTCTTATGACCCTCGTTCTCCCTATTCGGCTTCAAAGGCTTCTTCTGATCATTTGGTACGGGCGTATTTTCACACCTATGGATTGCCTGTAGTACTGTCTAATTGTTCCAATAATTACGGCCCAGGGCAACATTCAGAAAAGCTTATTCCTTTAATGATCAAAAATATAGTTGCTGAAAAACCCCTACCGGTATATGGTAAAGGAGACAACATTCGCGATTGGCTATTCGTAGAGGATCACGCTGAAGCAATAGATCTGATTTTACATAAAGGCAAACCTGGTGAAACTTATGCCCTAGGGGGAAATAATGAACAGAAAAATTTAGATTTAGTACATCATTTAATTCAGCAGGTTGATAAAAAGTTAAGCCGTCCTGAAGGAACCTCTCTCAAACTCATTGAATTTGTTACAGATCGTTTGGGGCATGACTATCGTTATGCAATCGATGCATCCAAAATTGAAAAAGAATTAGGCTGGAAAGCATCAACTACTTTTGAAGTAGGAATAAATAATACGATTAAATTTTATCTTTAAAATTGAGTACCTTAGGATTAAATTATAAAAACCCCTATCATGAAAAAAACTTCAATTGACCTCGGTTTATTTATTATGCGTGTTGGATTTTCCGTCGGGATGCTAACTCACGGTTATGGAAAATTCTTAAAAGTTATTCAAGGAAATTTTGAGTTTGGTGACCCTATTGGGATTGGCCCTACCTTTTCTCTAATCCTTGCTATGATTGGCGAATTTGTTGCTCCTATTTTGATTATTTTAGGATGGAAGACTCGTCTTGTGACCCTTTTCCCAACGCTCACTATGTTGGTTGCCTTTGTGATTGCCCATGATGGAGATCCTTTTTCCAATAAAGAAAAAGCCTTTGTCTATTTCTTTGCATTTTTAACGCTTTTTTTTACTGGTTCAGGAAAGTATGCAATAGGCAAGGAATAAAAGAAAAATGTTTGTTTTGTTTTAAAAATCGCTATATTTGCCGTCCATAAAAACAAACGAAAATGTACGCAATAGTAGAAATAGCAGGGCAGCAATTTAAAGTTGTGCAAGACCAAAAGCTTTTTGTACACCGTTTGGCAGACAAAGAAGGAGCGAAAGTTTCTTTTGACAAAGTATACTTGCTAGACGATGGAAAGAAAGTGACCCTTGGCGCCCCGGCTATCGCTGGAGCTTCTGTAGAAGCAAAAGTGGTAAGTCACCTCAAAGGTGACAAAGTCATCGTATTTAAGAAAAAGAGAAGAAAAGGGTACCGTGTTAAAAACGGACACCGTCAAGCTTTGACAGAACTAGTTATTGAAAGTATTCAGGCTAGTGGTGCAAAGCCAAAAGCAGCTCTTGCAAAAGCAGTAGCAGCACCTTCCAAAGCGGAGAAAAAACCTGTAGCCAAGAAAGCAACAGCAAAACCTGCAGCTAAAAAGCCAGCAGCAAAAAAAGTTGAGGCGGTAGATTACAGCAAACTAACCGTAGCAGAATTAAAAGAAGCAGCTAAAAAGAAAGGTATTGAAGGAATTTCTTCAATGAAAAAAGCAGATTTGATTGCTGCCCTTTCAAAATAAACACTTAAAACCATACGATCATGGCACACAAAAAAGGAGTAGGTAGTTCGAAAAACGGTAGAGAATCAGAATCGAAACGCTTAGGCGTAAAGATCTTTGGTGGTCAAGCTGCACGTGCAGGGAACATTATCATCCGTCAACGTGGAACAGCTCACTACCCTGGTGAAAATGTTTACCTAGGGAAAGATCATACGCTTCACGCTAGAGTAGATGGTGTTGTAAAGTTTACAAAGAAAAAAGATAACAAATCTTTCGTTTCTATAGTACCCTTTGNAGCATAATCGAATACCTATACAAATAAAAAAACCCCGCTTTTGCGGGGTTTTTTTATGACTACTATTATTTNCTTAGTAGCGGTAATAATCNGGTTTATANGGACCTTTAACTGTAACGCCAATATANTCTGCTTGTTCTTCTGAAAGCGTTTCTAGCTCTACACTAAGATGATCTAGGTGCAAAGCAGCAACTTTTTCATCAAGATGCTTTGGAAGCATGTAAACTTTATTTTCATATTGATCGGTGTGTAACCATAATTCAATTTGCGCTAAGGTTTGATTTGTAAAGGAATTACTCATCACAAAACTAGGATGCCCTGTAGCGCAGCCTAAATTAACCAAACGACCTTCAGCAAGTACAATGATTTGCTTTCCTTCTTCAAGGGTATAGAGATCTACCTGAGGCTTGATTTCTGATTTGGTATGACCATAATTTTCGTTTAACCATGCCATATCTATTTCATTATCAAAATGACCGATGTTACAAACGATGGCTTTGTCCTTCATATTAAGGAAATACTCTTTTTTAAGAATGTCTTTGTTTCCAGTAGCAGTACAGACAATATCTGCATTACCAATTACCGTTGAAAGTTTTTTTACTTCGTAACCGTCCATAGCAGCCTGAAGAGCACATATAGGGTCTATTTCTGTAACAGTAACAATAGCTCCAGCGCCACTAAAAGAAGCAGCAGTCCCTTTTCCAACATCACCGTAACCACAAACAACAACTCGTTTCCCAGCCAACATTACATCTGTAGCCCTTCGGATAGCATCAACAGCACTTTCTCTACAGCCGTATTTGTTGTCAAATTTAGATTTAGTTACAGAGTCGTTTACATTAATTGCAGGCATGGGGAGTGTCCCGTTTTTCATACGTTCGTATAAACGGTGAACTCCAGTAGTAGTTTCTTCAGAAAGACCACGAATTTCTTCGATTAATTCTGGAAAACGATCCAAAACCATATTGGTTAAATCACCACCATCATCTAAAATCATGTTTAGCGGTTGACGATCTTCTCCGAAAAGAAGTGTTTGCTCGATACACCAGTCAAATTCTTCTTCGTTCATTCCCTTCCATGCATAAACAGGAATTCCAGCTTCAGCAATGGCTGCTGCTGCATGATCTTGAGTAGAAAAAATATTACAAGAACTCCAAGTAACTTCAGCGCCTAGTGCAACTAAAGTTTCTATCAATACTGCTGTTTGGATAGTCATGTGAAGACACCCAGCGATACGTGCGCCTTTTAAAGGTTGTGAAGGACCATACTCTTCTCTTAAGGCCATTAAACCCGGCATTTCTTTTTCAGCCAAGGTGATTTCTTTTCTTCCCCAAGAAGCTTGAGATATGTCTTTTACTTTATAGGGGATGTACTTTGTTTTATTAGAATCCATAGTTGTACCTTTGTTTTGAGGAGCAAAAGTACAACCTTTCTATACAATAACAAATGCCAGAATGTCACCGTGAAATTATAGCTGAGGATACTGAAATGGCTGTTTGGGAGATTACAGAAACGGAGTCTGAATTACAACATGGATTATCGCTTTCTCCGGAAGCGATAGAACGACTTTCAAATCGTAAAAGCATCGTTCACCGTAAGGGCTATTTAGCAATTAGGCAGCTGCTTAAGTCTTTGGGAGTTTTGCCAAAGACGCATCAGTATGACAAAATAGGAGCGCCTTATCTTACCGATGGGCGATATATTTCAATTAGCCATACAAAAGATGTTGCAGCAGTCGTGATTTCTTCAAATTTGGTTGGGATTGATTTAGAACATTATCAAGAGAAAATTAAGCGAATTGCTCCAAGGTTTTTGCATACTTCAGAATTTCAAATCCCTAAGAACATGAGTGAGGTCATTTATCTTACTCATATTTGGACTGCAAAAGAAGCGCTCTATAAATTATATAAAAAACCAGGCTTGATTTTTAATAAACAGCTCTGTATTCGACCATTTAAGAAAGAGAGTGCTATTGGAATTGGAGAAGTGCTTGACCAGAATAATACAGAATCTTATCTACTTCATTTCAGAAGGTTTAAAAATTATTGTCTAACACTTGCAACTATAAAATAAGATTATGAAAATATCTGTAGAACTAACATTGGCACCCTTAAAATCGGCTTATGTTCCTGCCATAAAAAACTTTATTCAAAGTCTCAGAAACACAGGCTTTACAATTATAGAAAATCCTTTAAGTACTCAATTGTATGGAGATTATGATACGGTTATGTCTTCTTTAGTGCCATTGATCAAGAGTACATTTAAGGAAGAAGAAGCCGTGATGTTACATCTTAAATTGGTCAAAGGGGACCGAAGCCAATATGAACCTGATTTTTGATTTTTTAACTTCCCCCTACAACGAGTACTCTAACGCTAGATATTATCTTTGAAATTATCGCTGTATTAATGGGGTTGTTAAGTGTCTGGTATGCCAAACAAGATAAAATTTGGGTCTACCCCTCAGGGATGATTTCCACGGCTATTTATGTGTATTTACTTCTTAAAGCAGGACTGTTAGGAGACTTTTTTATCAATGCGTATTATTTCATCATGAGTATTTATGGTTGGGTTTTTTGGACTCAACGAAAAGAAGGCTTAGTTATCCACCAAATCGATAAAATGAGTTTAACTGAAAAAAAATGGAGTTTTTATTTGTTTATACTTTCCATATCATTTGTAGGGGGGGTGTACGGATTTTTCGGCAAGTGGGACAGCTGGTCAGCTCCAATAGACACCATTACCACGGCCTTCTTTTTTGTAGGAATGTGGTTGATGGCAAGAAAAAAAATAGCCCACTGGATCTTTTGGATTATTGGAGATATTATTTCCGTTCCCTTATATTTATATAAAGGCCTCGCGTTGACTAGTTTTCAGTATCTTATCTTTACACTTATAGCAATCTTTGGATACATCGAATGGAAGAAAGTATACAACAACAACCGTCAGACTGTTTAAGGATCGTAATTTACGGGCCTGAATCCACAGGGAAAACAACGATAGCAAAAGCTTTAGCCGATACTTTTCAGACTGCATGGGTTCCTGAATTTGCTCGGGATTATCTTCAAAAAAAGTTCGATTCTACAGGAGAAGTTTGTTCAAAAGAAGATTTGATTCAAATTGTTAAAGGGCAAATGGAAGCAGAGAATAAGGCACTTGAAACATCACATAAGATCCTCTTTTGTGACACCAATGTTTTGGTTACTCAGGTTTGGTCGGAAACCCATTTTAATGGCTATTGTGACCCCAGAATACGCGATTATGCTACTAATTTTCACTATGACCATTATTTTTTAACCCATATTGATGTACCTTGGCAAGAAGACGATCTAAGAGATCGTCCTAATGATCGTGAAGCAATGTTCAATTCTTTTATGGAGTTATTGAAAAAAAGGAATCTATCTTTTACAGTTTTAAAAGGGACACATGAAGCACGAATGAAAAAGGCAGAGCAAGTTTTGACAAACCTATTAAAAAAATGAAAACCTTAACCGAAGCAGATTTTGAACAGTTACTAAAGAGTAAAAGATCAATTGAACTGATTCAGCGACAATATGAATTTTTGATTCATAATACAGCGATTGAAAGGGAAATTGAAGAAGCAACTTTGGGGAATGGAATACAAAAATTAAGTCCAGAAACCCAATCAGCAGCAATTGACTGTTTTTTTAAGGAGAGAGAGCGTCGTAACTGGATGAAGTTTGTTCCAGCCTCTGGAGCGGCAAGTCGGATGTTTGCACCTTTTTTTGCTTTTCAGAAAGCCAAAAAAACTCCAGGCTTTGTTTTTGATGATTATTGTAATTCCGAAGAAGGTCATTTAATAGCTGATGTTTTTAAGCAATTAAAAAGACTTCCGTTTTATATTTCTGCCCATGCTAAAATTGTTCAAGACAGTTCTTTTTCAATGAATACTGAAGCGGATTTTTTTGAAGCCTTTGTTTCTCTTGTTTTGGACAAAGACGGTTTAGGATATCCGGATCTCCCAAAGGCATTGATCCCATTCTTTGTAGATGAGCAAGGACTGGAATGGACTGCTTTTGAAGCACAAATACTAGAGGGGTTTCAACTGGGAGACCAGCAAACTGTTATTCCAATTCATTTAACTATTGATAAAGAAAATAGAGTTGCTTTTGAAGCAGCTGAAGCCAATTTTAGAGCGAAACTTACTCCAAACCAGATTAGAAACTTCAGTGTAGATTACTCCTATCAGCATCCTCTTACGGACACGCCATATTTGAACAGTAAAAAGGAATGGGTTCGTGACAATGAAGGGAAAATTGCTTTCAGNAAAGGGGGACATGGTGCCTTACTCGAAAATTTAAATCGTCTTGACGCCGATTGTATTTGGATTAAAAACATCGATAATATTTTATTAAATGAAGCCAATATTGAAGGCGAAAGATGGATGCGAATATTGGGGGGTCAACTAATCACCATACAGAGTGAGTTATTTACCCATTTGGAAAATCTTGAGAAACAAAAATCGGAAGCGAATTTTGATGAAATCATTGCATTTATTCAAAAACACTTTGATCCAAATTACACGATTAAGAGTTCAGGTAAAATGCCTTATCAAATACTCTATGACTACCTCTACAGACCCATAAGAATTTGTGGAATGATACCTAATGAAGGAGCAAAAGGAGGGGGACCATTTTGGAAAAAAGATGCTCGGGGGAAAAGCCTTCAGATCATTGAAAGTGTAGAGTTAGACCTTAACAATCCAGATCATCAGAAGGCTATAGATCAAAGTTCTCACTTTAACCCTGTGATGATGGTTTGTGGAATTACCGACCATAAAGGAGAGAAATTCTCACTTTATGAATTCAGAGATGAGAAACGATTTATGGTTAGTCAAAAAACAGACGGAGCTTCAACAATTAAAATTTTGGAGTGGCCAGGTCTTTGGAATGGTGGAATGGCAGCCTGGAATACACTATTTGTAGAAGTCCCCTCAGAGACTTTCAATCCTGTGAAAACTATCGCAGATTTAATTCGCTAACTTCAAAAATGATTTAATATCTTTGATGCACATCTCAAAGGGGTGCCGGTATCGGCTGAGATTATACCCACTGAACCTGGGCAGGTAATGCTGCCAAGGGAAAATAGAACTGTTTAATTTAATAATAATGATCCCTTTTATTTGAATCAATAAATTCGAATGAAAATTCAAGTATTATTAAGCTTTATATTACTCTCTTCACTTGCATTGACCGCACAAACCAAAGAAAAAGTCAAAGACTCATTGCCTCTAATTACTTTAGATGAAGTGCAGTTAATAGGAATACGTGCAAACGAGGATACTCCAGTTACTTTTTCAAATATCACTAAACGAGAGCTTGCTCCCAGAAATTTGGGTCAAGATATTCCGATTTTATTGAATTATCTCCCTGCTGTGGTCACTACAAGTGATGCAGGTGCAGGAATAGGTTATACAGGAATCCGCGTAAGAGGAAGTGATGCTACTCGAGTCAATGTAACTATAAATGGAATTCCATACAATGATTCTGAATCTCAAGGAACCTTTTGGGTCAACCTTCCTGATTTCACTTCCTCTGTAGATCAAATTCAATTACAGCGTGGGGTGGGAACCTCAACCAATGGATCTGCTGCTTTTGGAGCCAGTTTAAATTTAGAGACAAGTGCCTCAGTATCGAAACCCTTTGCAGCATTTTCAGCAAGCATAGGGAGCTTTAACTCAAGCAAAAAAAGTGTACAATTTTCAACAGGTCAGTTGAAGGATCATTTTACATTCTCAGGAAGACTCTCTCAAATTCAGTCGGATGGTTACGTAGATCGGGCCAGTTCTAACTTGAAATCGTACTTCTTTCAGGGGACTTTTCAAGATGAGAATACCTTAATTAAGGCGTTATTTTTTGGAGGACACGAGGTTACTTATCAGTCTTGGTTTGGATTAGATGCGGTTACTCTTGAAAAGGACCGCCGATCAAATCCAGCAGGTGCAATATATGACCTTACAGGAAACCTTACAGGTTTTTATGAAAATCAAGTAGATGATTATACTCAAGATCATTTTCAATTTCACTGGAATGAAAAAATA
>JGI26086J50260_1002167_pt1 | contig 10734 bp, 8 predicted proteins | sample SaaInl3SG_22_DNA_FD_50260 | JGI IMG/M metagenome (IMG submission 50260)
CACAGAATACTAACCAACTTCTAACCCTAATCCTTTCCCCATCTTCGTTTCCTCATCTATGGTTGTTGGATAAAGGGTGGTCTACTCTGAACCCCTATGATGGAGAGTAGGTTACATCTATAAATATTAGAAACTTTAGAAAACGTAAAGAAAATGAGTAAAAAAAGAAGAAATAACTTCTGCCAAATCTAACAGAGGTTGTTAGTACCCTATATTTAGTACCCATAAGATTTTGATAGTACCCTATAGGTACTTAATTTAGTACCCAAGGGCACTATTATTTTATATAACTAATTGTTTATCAGTATATAAAAATATGGTATTGGTACTGGAGGTACCACAAAACCCCTGATAAACTTTATTTGTCAGGGGTTTTCATTTTTTCACACTCCTCATGGTATTATACTAGTATATGCTTTAGTGGTTCCCTTTTGATTCGATACATCTTGTTTAAACTAGAAAAATAAAAATGATGTTATACTCTCTTCAAGATGTCGAAGTAACTTCAGATGAATCTTAATACCATTACAATGTGAAATTAAGTACAGATTTATAGGAATTTAAAAAGAAGAAAAAAGTACCTCAACAAGACCTTTCAAAAAATCTAGAGCATCCCTAAGAATGATTCAGAGAATTGAAAACGAAAAAGTTATACCCCAATTGATTCCTTGAAATAAATAGGAAATCAAAACTATTATGATAGAGAGGAGTTAAAAACACAATTCAGAAAAATGAGGGTCAACAATGGCTAACTAATTTCTAATTAGCATAAAAGTTATATCTTTATTGACTATATGAATTATTTAATAAATTTATTTAAATCTCGNNCTNCAAATCTTAATGTTGAAGTAGTAGAAAAGTCGGAATTTAAGAAGCTTATAGCCAGCAGCGACGTTAAAGTCATTGACGTGAGAACTCCTCTTGAATTCAATAGAGGACACATTGAAGGTGCCTCTAATAGTAATATTTTCAATAAAAATAAATTTCTAAAGGACCTCAAATCCCTTAATAAGAAAAACCCTGTTTGTGTGTATTGTCAATCGGGTAACCGAAGTAGAATGGCTTCAAAAATTATGGCTGATCTTGGATTTGAACGTGTCTATGATTTAAAAGGGGGCTATGCAAATTGGGGTCTTTAGGGTTCCTGCTCCTCGTTAAAATCCATCAATTTCGGTGCTTCCTCTTCCGCTTTTGGAACCTCCAATTGTTCTACATTTTTTAATTTAGATTGCATCATGCGCGTTCGGGTGCCAACAAGATTTTCTATCTCTTTGTTAGCTTCATTAATTTTCTTTTGAGCTTTTTCTAACACNCCNCCAAAGGAATTAAACTCTTTTTTAACTGCTGCCAAAACGTTCCAAACCTCACTACTTCGCTTTTGGATGGCTAGAGTTTTAAAGCCCATTTGAAGGCTGTTTAACATCGCAGCAAGGGTTGTGGGTCCTGTAACTACAATCTTAAATTCTCGTTGTAACATAGCGATCATATCTGGCTGTCGAACCACTTCTGCAAATAAGCCTTCCACAGGTAAAAACATAATTCCAAAGTCGGTCGTATGGGGAGGGTCAATGTATTTATGGGAGATCTCTTTGGCGAATTTTNTTACCGCTTGCAATAAGGCCTTTTTGGATACTTCTACCGCAACAGCGTCTCCTACTTCGTAAGCATTTTGAAGGCGTACATAATCCTCTTGGGGAAATTTGGCATCCACGGGCAAGAATACNGGTTCGTCATTTTTTCCTCTTCCGGGAAGCTTAATGGCAAATTCTACAAGCGCATCCGATCCCTGTTTGGTTTTGACATTGGTTGCGTACTGATCCGGCGCCATGATTTCTTCTAAAATGTTCCCCAACTGAATTTCTCCGAGTACCCCGCGGGTTTTGACATTGCTCAATACTTTCTTTAAATCTCCTACCCCAGAAGCGATGTTTTGCATTTCTCCCAATCCTTTTTGAACGACCAACAACTGCTTGGTCACCATTTCAAAAGATTTTCCTAATCGTTCTTCNAGGGTTTTGTGTAGTTTTTCATCCACCGTCTCACGCATACGCTCCAAGCGCAATTCCGTGGTTTTAATCATCTCGTCTTGTTTGGACTTCATCTGGTCAAACTTTTCTTTTTGAAGAGCGTTAAAGGTTTCTACATTTTTAGAAAAACTGGCTTGGAAATCTTTTAGTGTAGTACGCAATTCCTCCCGGTCGTCTTTTGCTTTCTTTAAAAGCGTTTCATTGAGACGCTCAAAACTACGGGTGAGTTCATTGCGGTTTTCTTGTAAGTTTTTAGAGAGCTCCTCCCTATTATTCAAAAATTCTTTTTGAAACTGACTGCGCAACACTTCCTCAAAGTCTTTGCTCCCATTAGATTTTGATTTNAAAAGAACAAAAACTAAAAGAATAACACTCACAAGTGAGAAAACCAAGGACACGTATTCCATAAAAAAAAGACTTTGATTGCTAAAAATAAAGAAAGTCTGAAGAACTCTGAGTTATTGAAGGGGAATGTTTTTTTGAAATCGAATTTTTCCGCTTTCGTCGTGTATTTGTATGGCAATACTCCTGTTGTTCCAATCCCATTGGAGGGTTCCAAAGTTTAAGTGGGTCATCAAAGGACTCACCCTGTAGGGATTNTACTCTTGTTCCAAGGCTTCATAGGAATGGGTTAAGCCACTAGAAGTGGCATCGTAAAGCCAGTAGTTGGGTGCNATTTCTTTACGTGACACTTCTGCGATATGTCGATCGCCACTGAGGTAAACGGGGTTTTTGATTTTATAGCGAATCAATAAATCAAAAAAGCGCTGTTGTGCCAGAGGAAAGTTGGCCCACTTTTCATACGGATGTTCGGAGGAAAGCAGCTGAATTCCACCTGCAAATAAATTTACCGCTGCCTCGTTTTTTATCAATTCGTTTTCCAACCACTTCCATTGTGCTTCACCTAGCAAACTCCCGTTATTTTTTCTGTAACGCTGTTTTGGACTTGGATCTACTTTGTATGCTTCTTTAAAATAGCGTACATCCAAAAGGTACAAACACACCTTTTCAGTTTTTTCACCAAAACAATAACTTTGATAGGCACCGCTTCTATTTCGTGCGGGATGTGTTTTAGGAAGTGCAAGAAAATCAAATAATAAATCTCGGCTTTGTTGCTTTTTTTTAAACTGAGTTCCTCCATCATTCGTGCCAAAATCGTGATCGTCCCAAACGCCAAAGACGGAAGCCTTGCCAATCAACTTTTGGTAGGCAGGCAGCGACTTTTGAAGGGCGTATTTTTGTGCTAAATCCTGCATGCTCTCTTCATCGGTATAGACAATATCCCCTAACCAGACCCAGGCATCCAAAGCNTCTCCCGCTATGGTCTCCCAGATTTTAGGATCCAAATCAGTGCGATTGCACGATCCAAAACCCAAGGATTGGATGTTCTCTGGAGATTGAACATCCTGAGCCCAAATCAAGTGAACACCGAAAGACAATAACCAAAAAAACTTTTTCATCTACTTATCGCTTTCTGATCTTTCGCAAGGTTGGTGAACTGGTCCCCCAAAGTAAAAATCCACTCAGCACGGTAAACAGCCCAAACAATGAAAAAATACGAAGCAAGAGATTGTTAAAATCATCCCGTCCTTGGTAGTCCATAGTGTGCCCCATCCACAAAAAGTCAAACCAACGCCAACTCTCATGGCGCACCTTTTTAAAAATTCCACTTTGCGCATCTACATAGGCCACTAAAAGATCAGGATGGTCATAGTGAATCGCATAGGCAGGGAGTGACTGTCCTCTAAATTCATGATGGGGATCCGTCTCAGTCAAGAGTTCCACACGGTCTATTTTTAAATCCCCAACAAGGTTTTCTTCAGCAANATTTATGGCCTCCTGCTCTGTAATCCCATTNTTTAGGAGGCCTGTTTGAGCGTGGTACAGCGTTTTGTTATTGATCCAAAAATAAGGCGATTGGTTGACTGCAACCAAACTCAGATCTTCAATAGCTTCTGGAATACTATCCAAGGGGATCAGATTTGTAAATACCCCAGCTGTGGAAGGGGTTTTTTTAAACGGATCACCGTGAATTTCATCTAGGTCGGTCCAGCTAAAATAGAGTCCAGAAACCGTCCATGCCAAAAATTGTAGCCCAATAAACAGGCCGAGATAACGATGGGTTTTTCTAATCCTCAGGGCCGTGTTTCTTTTTACCATATTCTATAAAATTACTGGGGCTCTGGATTAAACTTTAATTTTTTCTCAATGGCGATAATTATCTCATTGGCTATATTTTTACCCGTAGCGGTTTCAATCCCTTCCAACCCTGGAGAAGAATTCACCTCCAAGAGTAAGGGTCCTTTATTAGAACGGATAATATCTACCCCAGCCACTGCAAGATTTAGAATTTTGGATGCTTTCACTGCGAGTTTCCTCTCTTCTGCTGTTATTTTAACCTTTTTTGCAGACCCACCCATATGAACATTAGATCGGAACTCTCCTTTGAGTGCAGTCCGTTCTATAGCTGCTACCACCTTGCCGTTAACAACAAAACAACGCAGGTCTTTTCCAGAAGCTTCCTTGATAAACTCTTGAACCAAAATATTGGCTTGGAGACTTTTAAATGCATTGATTACACTTTCAGCGGCTTTGTTTGTTTCGGCAGAAACAACTCCTTTTCCCTGAGCGCTTTGTAGAAGTTTAACGATCAAAGGAGCTCCTCCCACCATATCAATAAGGTCTTTGGTGTCTAGCGGTGATTTTGCAAAACCCGTAATAGGAATATTAATTTTATTCGCAGTAAAAAGCTGACTCGAAAACAGCTTATCTCTGGATTGAGAAATGGAAATATCNGAATTCAAACAATAGGTTCCAATAGATTCAAATTGGCGCAACAAAGCACATCCGTAAAAGGTCATACTAGGCCGTATTCTCGGAATGATCGCATCCAANTCATTGATNATACTCCCCCCTCGATATCGAACTTCGGGTGTGTCAGCATCCATCCGCATATAACACTGTTGGATGTTGTAAAAACGCATTTCATGACCGCGAGCAACGGCAGCCTCNATCAGGCGTTTGTTACTGTATAANGTTCNATCTGTGGCTAGTAAACCAATATTTAATCCGGATTTTCTATACAATAAATAACTGTACATCGACTTCAACTCTTCCTCACTGTAATTTCCCAGTTGGTAGCTTGTTGAAGGGTCAACTAAAAATCGATTTCGCATGGCTTCCCTTCCAAGGAGCATTCTAAAATCCATTCCGTCCCGATTGGCAAGCGTTAATTCAATTTCAAAAGTGTTTTCCCCTAATTGAACTGGAACTTGGATGACAATACGCTTTTCTGCTATCCCTGAAGAGCTTCTTACTAATCTAGTATCTTTAATACGAGATTCACAATGAATTGAAAAACTCAAATTGTCTTGTAACGGATTCACTTCAAATGAAACCCAAGACTCACCCCCCCGTTTGAAACGGCGAATGTTGGTGGATTGAATAGAAGATGTTTTTGCTCCAGAATCAATTCTCGCTTTAATTGCCGGAATTTTTAAGGTTTCGAAGCTNCACCATTCTGCACTCCCAATAACCTTTTGTTTTAGTTGATCCACAAAATTTATTTAATCATTCAGAAAAAATCAGAACGGGTACCTCTGCAGACTTAAATTCGCTTTCAAAGGCCCGAAAATCTTGTTCAATTATCTGGTTTAACTTTGTTCGTTGTGTCACCCACTGCTTTTCAAGATCGCTGTGTCGATCCAATGCTCCTTGGGTCACTTTGGGGTCTTCGGAATCTACAAAATCTTTGAGATACATCCACTCTGCGTTGAGTTTATTGTGAAAATTAATCACATCTTGGAATGTCTTCTGATCGGGTTGAATCAATTCTTTTTCCCAGTTTTTGAGTTTCTCATCGATCATTTCTGCTTTCTCTAGTAAAGATTGGTACTTGTCCTGTCCTTCCAAAATCTGCTGGTAGTGCTGTAGTTGTTTTTGAACACTTCGCATTTCGGCAACCGTTTGGTGAACACTTTTGATTCCTCCTTCTATTTGTCTTAAAAGTTGCTGTTGAGCTTCAAAATCTGCAGCAGTGGTTGAGAGATTGGGATTGGGCATAACGCTTAGAGACACCTCTTTTTCCGTTGTATTGTACTTTAATCGCGCTTTATAATTTCCTGGTGATGCCCGGCTCCCGGAGTAGTTCCCATATACAAAAACGTCCTCTACGCTGGGTAACTGCCCTCTTCTCAAGTCCCAGTGAAAACGATTAAAGCCTTCTTTTTTTGATAATGGTCTTTCAGGACTTGGACCGCCTTGCCATGTTTTTGTTTTTTCCTTTTTAGAGGTATAGGTGCGAATTACCTCGGTCCCGTCTAAGATTTCAATCGTTACCTCTAGAGAATCAATAACTTTTGGAAGATAGTAGTCTAGGATTACCCCGTTTAACGGATTGGTTCCTTGAGTACTTTTCTTTGGCGTACTTCGAGAAAAGATCCGATAAGCGGGTTTTGGAGTAACGAGATGAACTCCTGCCACTTGCTTTTGTTCTTGGATTGGGCTCAGGTCGTCCAAAATCCAAAAGGAGCGTCCCGCAGTAGCGGCAATTAAATCGTTATCTTGGATATACAAATCATTGATTGGGACCACTGGCAAGTTGTTTTGAAACGCTTCCCATTGTGCCCCATCAGTGTAGGAAATATAAAAGCCTGTCTCTGTTCCAGCATAAAGTAGTCCCGGGACTTTGGGGTCGGCACGTACTACTCGCACAAAGGTATGAGCCCCCGATATTCCTTCAGTAATCAATTCCCAAGTTGCTCCAAAATCTTTTGTTTTATAGATATAGGGTGTTAAATCCATAAACTTGTAGCGCATCAAAGTAATGTAGGCAGTTGCTGCATCGTGGGGGGATACTTCTATACTGTTGATGATTCCTTCTTCAAGCCCTTTAGGAGTTACATTTTTCCAATTCTTACCTCCATCTTGGGTGATATGGACCAAACCGTCATCGCTTCCTGCCCAAAGTACCTGAGGGCTGTGTGGAGAGGTAGCTAAACTCATCAAGGTGTTGTAATTTTCTCCTCCAGCNGCTTCATTGGTNAAAGGAGTCCCGCCAGGAATTTGCTGTGCTTTGTTGTTTCGGGTCAAATCGGGACTAATGACTTCCCAATCAATTCCACCATTTTGTGTTTTAAAAACAACATTTCCTGCGTGATAGATTGTATTGGAATCCGTGGGGGCGCTCAAAATAGGAGCATTCCAATTGAAACGGTATTTAAAATCTTTAGGTACGTTACCCAGAGCAAGTTCTGGATATTCCTTAATTTCTTTTCCCGATTTGGTAGCACGATGCCAACGCTCAATAATTCCTTGATAACATCCTCCATAAACAACTTCAGGGTTTTTAGGGTCAAAAGCGAGGAAGGCACTTTCACAACCTGCTACAGAATACCAATCTTTCCAGTCAATCCCACTATCGCTATCTCGACTTTTTATCCCGATAGCAGAATTGTCTTGCTGTCCTCCATAGACATGGTAAGGAACTTGAGCATCTGCAATGACGCGATAAAATTGGGAAGTGGGCTGGTTTTGCTGGGTACTCCAGCTTTGCCCACCATTTAGTGAAACATTGGCACCCCCGTCGTTGGAATTGATCATCAACTGATTGTTATTTGGGTGAATCCAAAGGTGGTGGTTGTCTCCATGAGGTGTAGATAAACGNTGAAAGGTCTTTCCTCCNTCAATAGATTTTAAGGTCGGAGCATTCAAGACATACACTTTATTTTCATCCTGAGGATCGGCAAAAATTTCCATGTAGTACCAGGAGCGCGTTACTGCAATACGGTCTTTGTTGACTTGTTTCCAAGAAGCTCCACTATCATCTGATCGATAGACTCCTGCTTGTGTTCCTTCAGCTTCCAGATTGAGGTAGACCCTTTTTGAATTTGCTCTGGAAACAGAAATCCCTGCTTTTCCCATCACTTCGGGNANCCCTTTTTCTAATCGCGTCCAATCTGCACCCCCGTTTGTGGTTTTATAGATTCCAGAATCAGGTCCTCCAGAACGCATTTGCCAAGGGGTTCTTTCGTGATCCCACATAGCAGCGTAAAGAATTCTAGGATTGTTCATGTCCATGCTCAAAGAGACAGCCCCTGCAAGTTCGTCGACATAAAGAACTTTTTGCCAGGTTTCTCCTCCATCTTCCGTTTTATAGACCCCGCGTTCTTTATTAGGNCCATACTGAGCGCCTTGCACAGCTACATAAAAAATATCTGGGTTCGTCGGATGAATTTGAATATTGGCAATGTGTCTGGATTGCTCCAAACCGATATGCGTCCAAGTGGCTCCCGCATCTTCTGATTTATATACTCCGTCTCCCATAGAAGTCATCACACCCCGAGCGGCATGTTCTCCCATCCCGACCACAACCACATTGGGATCACTTTCCGAAACAGCTATAGCACCTACAGTCCCCGTTTTAAAATAACCATCAGAGATATTGTCCCATTGAATACCGTAGTCTTCTGTTTTCCATACACCTCCTCCGGTGCTCCCCATATAAAATACATTGGGCTCTTTTACGACACCGGTAGAAGCAACACTTCTTCCCCCTCTAAAGGGTCCAATATTCCTCCAACTGAGATTGTTGTAGGTCAAAGATGTTGTGGCTTCTTTTTTCTTTGCTTTTCTCTTTTTTTGACTAAAACTTANTGTGGTNCTCAACAGAAGGACCAGCACTAAAGGAAACGTAATTCTCATAAATTCAATTTGAAATTCTTGNTTTTTTAAATATAGCCTTTACAAGTTAGAAAAAAAGTAGAAAGCCTGTACAAAAAGAAACATTATTCCACTTTAAGTCGAGTCCGAAAAAGTCTCGGTTTCTTTTTTTCCTCACTCTCAGAACTCATCCAAAATTCATCTTTCGAAATAATCTTCACTGCCTCTATTTGGGCGGGCTTAATTGGAATTGGATAGGTGTTGAGTTCTAAATTATCATATCCTCTTTTTGAAAAATTAGGTAATGTGTAAAAAAATTGATCTCCCTCGAAGTTATATCCTGTTAGAACCATCAGATCCTCCACTGCATTATAATCTGCCGCGGTGACTAAAGCACGCGTATCTACTACAGCTCTTGGTGTTAACACATAATCCCCAGCTACCTTAGGGAAGGTGTAAATTTCGGATTGGAGTGTTTTTCTGTTTTTTGAAAACAAGACCAGTTCCTCACCTACAACAGCGATTGCTTCGGCATCAAATTCGTTTCGAGGTTCTTTAGAAAAAGTGGTTTGTGCCTTATAACGAATCGAAATCGTCCCTTTATGAAAAAAATGACGATCCAAAATATAGATCCTCAAATTTTCGCGTGTAGCATAATTATTCCCCGTATCTGCAATATAAAAATGGTCAGAATCTGCGGTAATATCCTCCCAGTCTTTATGTTTCAGTTGGTTGAGTTTAATCTCCATTATTTTTTCTCCCTCTTGACTGATTATATAAAGTTTGGGTTGATCCCCAGAGTCATTGTGGGTAACCAAATACTCCCCAAAAACTTCCAGTCCTGAAGTTTCCTCAACAGATTTTGTCAACCAAATGGTTTCAAATGAAATTTGGGCGGTACCCAAAAAAGAAAGGAAAAGAAAAACGGTAACGAATCGCATTGTAACTTCTATTTTTTGCAAGATACCTAATAAATATTTTCGTTAAAGACGTATTAATTTTTATAACCTAAAATTAATCCCTTATTTTGATTTGGGTTCTATTTCAATTTTAACAATGAAAAAAAATCGATTCTATATTTTAGGGCTTCTTTTGATTTATTTTACGTCCTGTCAAAAAGAAATTAAACGCCAGAGTTATCTCGCATTGGGTGACAGTTACACCATTGGGGAACGGGTGAAAGAAAACCAACGTTGGCCCATGCAGTTGGTAGACTCTTTAGCTAAAAAAAGTGTTTTTTTGGAAACCCCAGAAATCATTGCAAAAACAGGTTGGACAACCGATGAACTTAAAAGTGGAATTGACGATTCCAGTCTAAATTACCCCTACGATTGGGTTTCTTTATTAATTGGAGTCAACAATCAATACCGTGGAAGAAGCATTGAAGAATTTCGCAATGAGTTTGAAGTTTTACTTTCCGAAGCCATTACTTACAGTGGTAACCGAAGAGAACGCGTATTTGTTGTTTCGATCCCCGACTGGGGTGTGATGCCTTTTGCCAAAGAACGAGATCAAGAACAGATCGCTACGGAAATTGACAATTTTAATCAAGTAATTTACGAACTGTGTGCCATTGAAGAAATTGAATTTATTGACATCACCCCCTTATCAAGAAAAATAGATCTCCATCCCGATTGGGTCGCTGANGACNGNCTTCACCCCAGTGGAAAACAATATGCCGCTTGGGTTCAAGAAATTCTTCCTTTCTTTTTAAATCAAAATTATGAATGAATTTCAAGCCGCCCAAGCCTTAGACAAAAAAGATCCTTTGGCGGAATTTAGAACGCATTTTGTATTGACACCAAATGAAATCTACCTGGATGGAAACTCCTTGGGAAAGCTTCCTAAAGCTGCCCAAAAAGCAGTGCAAGACACCGTTGCTAAGCAATGGGGAGAAAGGCTCATTCGNAGTTGGAATGAAGCCTGGCTGGAATTACCCTCACGANTGGCTGAAAAATACGCAAAGCTGCTCCAGGTTTCAAAAGAAGAGATTCTCATTGGAGAATCTACCTCTGTTCGGTTGTACCAAGTGCTCCATGCTCTTGTA
>JGI26086J50260_1002168_pt1 | contig 10734 bp, 9 predicted proteins | sample SaaInl3SG_22_DNA_FD_50260 | JGI IMG/M metagenome (IMG submission 50260)
AGAATCCAAGACGAGGGTTTCGCGTTTTCACTTTTTATAGCTGCCGGTCCATCTTCGATACGGATATCGGCGACGTCCCCGAGAGCGATAAGTGCGCCGCTCGGCGTAATAAAAGGCAGTATTTCGAGTGCTTCGGGTGTGTCGCGCCATGCCTGCGGGTAACGCACGTTAATGGGATAGCGCGCGACACCTTCGACAGCTTCAGTAACTTTGATACCACCAATGGCATGACGTATTTGGGCATGTACATCGTCAATATTTAAACCATAGCGGGCAGCTGCGTCTCGTTTGACATCGATCACGACATAGCGGCCGCCGGATGAACGTTCAGCATAGATAGACGATGTACCCGGATGATTTTTAAGCGCCTGTTCAATACTCACAGCGAGTTCTTGCAGCGTATCGAGATCGGGCCCCGACACTTTAATGCCGATGGGTGTTTTTATGCCCGTTGATAACATATCGATGCGGGCTTTAATTGGCATGACCCAGGCGTTAGATACACCCGGTAGGTCTACTAGCCCATTGAGCTCTTGCTTGATCTTCTCGGTTGTCATCCCNTCCCGCCATTGAGCTCGGGGTTTCAGTGTGATGAATGTTTCGATCATAGTGAGTGGTGCGGGGTCGGTGGCTGTCTCAGCGCGACCAACTTTGCCAAATACTCGGTCGACCTCCGGCATCGAGGCAATGAGTCGATCGGTGCGCTGCAACAATGCTCGCGCCTCTGCGATGGAAATGCCNGGTAAGGTTGTCGGCATGTACATCAAATCGCCCTCGTCGAGAGGAGGCATAAACTCAGAGCCCAGCTGTTTCGCGGGCCAGTAACAGCTCAATGTGACTAATAGCACGAGACTTAACGCAGCCCATGGGTAGTGGAGGGTGTAGTTAAGTAATGTGTGATANCGATTGAGTAACCATTGGTGAGCGACACTCTCTCGAGGGCTCGATGTACGCCCTTTGACCGCGTAGCCAAGTAGCACCGGCACGAGGGTAATAGCGAATCCTGCACTTACCGCCATCGCCCACGTTTTGGTGTATGCCAGTGGCGCGAATAATCGACCTTCTTCAGCTGTGAGCGCCAGCACGGGAACGAAGCTTACCGTGATAATGAGCAGGCTAAAAAATAGTGCGGGGCCTACTTCTGCAGTCGCCTCACCGACCACGTTCCAGTGAGTTTTGTCGGGAGTGGCTCTACTCAAATGTTTGTGGAGGTTATCGATCATGACAATCGCGCCATCGCTCATTGCGCCAATGGCAATCGCAATACCGCCAAGAGACATAATATTAGCGTTGAGTCCTTGCGCCGACATAATGAGAAAAGCACCCAATATGCCTGCAGGCAAGGTGATGATGGCGACGAGGCTTGAGCCTAGGTGGCGCAGGAATAAAAAGCTCACTGCAGCAACGACTAATAACTCTTGCAGTAACTTACTTTGTAGATTGTCGATTGCGCGGCTTATGAGTTGCGAGCGGTCATAAGTGGTCACAACCTCAACACCTTCGGGTAAGCCTGCTGATAGCTCTGCCAGCCGTTCCTTGACACGGGCAATGGTATTTTGTGCATTCTCGCCTGAGCGCATGATGACAATACCCCCAGCCACTTCGCCCTCGCCATTGAGATCGGCGACGCCGCGCCGCATGGCGGGTCCCGTTTGGACATGAGCGACATCTGCAATGGTAACGGCACGTCCATTATTAGGTTGAGTAATCGGAATCGCGCGAATATCGTCGAGAGACTCAATGTAGCCCGTCGTTCGAATCATATATTCAGCTTCAGCTAACTCTATGACTGACGCCCCTTGTTCGGCATTGCCTCGTTGCAGTGCGNGAGCAACTTGTGGGGCAGTTAGACCGTGTGCCGCTAGTTTCATTGGGTCGACAATGATTTGATATTCACGCACCATGCCGCCGACGGAAGCTACTTCAGCGACCCCAGGTAGACTCTGCAGCTCGTACTTCAAATACCAATCTTGGAGACTACGCATTTGCGCTAAATCATGTGNGCCTGTGCGGTCGATAAGTGCATACATGTANATCCAGCCAACACCGGTTGCGTCGGGGCCTAATGCTGGCTTGGCTTGGGACGGTAGCGAAGCAGCTACCTGAGACAGTGACTCGAGNACCCGAGATCGTGCCCAATAAAGGTCNGTGCCNTCTTCGAATAGCACATAGACATAGGAGTCTCCGTAGAAAGAAAAGCCACGTACGTCAGTAGATCCCGGNACAGCGAGCATTGCCGTGGTGAGTGGATAGGTAACTTGGTCCTCGACAACCTGAGGTGCTTGCCCAGGGTAGCTCGTTTTTATGATCACCTGAACATCGGATAAGTCAGGGATTGCGTCGACAGGGGTCTCCCGCATCGCCCAAAAGCCCGANAATGCNAGGATGATGGCCGCAAGTAACACGACCATGCGGTTACCAATGGACCAGTAAATAATGCGCTCAATCATGGTCATGTTCCCCGGCGTGCTGGCTATGGTTCATGCCCTCCATAGAGTGATCCATGCCCTCCATAGAGTGATNCATGNCCTCCATAGAGTGATNCATGCCCTCCATAGAGTGATCACTCATTGACGCTGGCTGACAGCTAGCACTGTCATTGTGACTCATGCGCTGAAAGTCGCTGTCTTTACTTGACTCGGAATCAATCAGGAACTGGGCTGATGTGACGACTTGGTCTCCATGGCGTAATCCTTTGCGGATTTCGACCCAATCCCCAATGACATTACCACGCGTAATCTCCACCGATTTAAAGCTGCCGTCAGAGCAGATCATGACTACACGGTCTTGCCCCGCTGTTCGGATGAGCGCTTCAATAGGAATCGCAAGCTCTGGTGTGCTGGGTGGCAGCTTAATGGTCGCTTGAGCGTACATGCCAGGCTTGAGNGTGCCTTCCGTATGGGTGAGTGGCGCTCTAAAACGAAGGGTTCGACGATACGCATCTACTTGGGGGTACACGTAATCAATCTTCGTTTGCCACTGAGGCAACGGTCGTCCCGCGAGGTTTACTGTTATTGGTGCGGCCGATAAGTCGGTGACATTGGCATCGTGCGTGACTTCGCCGATAACCCACAGTGACGTAGGATCTGCTATCGCCATGAGCTGTGTGCCTGGCTGAACGTACATACCTTGTCGAATAGTTAAGTCGGTGACGACACCCGACATTGGCGCTAAATGCGTCACCGCACGTTCAATTTTTTTCGATGCGGTAATAGCCTCAATAGTTGATTCGGAGACGCCTAATGTACGTAGCCGATCTTTAGCGCTGTTAATAAGCGCTTGCTGCCCGCGCTCGAGGGCGACAAGTAACTCCTCTTGCACATTAACTAGAGTCGGTGAGTACAACGTATACAGCGGTTGGCCTTTGGTGACCGCGTCCCCTTTCGTAACGACCCCCATTGCTTCTATCCAACCGTCAACGTGCGGGTGGACGCGTGTTATGTACGCTTCGTTAAACTCTATAGTAGTCGTGGCTTCATACTGTTGTACTAATGAGCGATGGACGACTTCTGTCGTTCGGACGCCCAACCCTTGGCGGATCTCTGGCGCAAGCTGAACACTACCTACTAACGCACCATGGGTTTTGTTTCCATAAACAGGCACCAAGTCCATCCCCATAGGCGATTTCCCCGGTTTGTCTCGGCGGTAGTTAGCGTCCATGGGTGCTACCCAGTAGAGCGGATCTTGTACTTCTTTCGCTGCAGGTTTGGGTTCTGATGACCACCATTGGCTTACTAAAAAGCCCGTTGCCATCGCGAGCACTAATAAAACGCTAGTGAGAGTACGGTTCTGCATCACAGATCCTCCGAAGGCAGGGCTTGGGTTTGTGTATAGCCACTTAGGTAGTTTAGTTCCGCGACGCTAGAGTGCTGAGCTACCGCGATTGTTAGCAACTCAATATGGGCGTCGATCATCGCAATACGGGCTCGAATAACGTCTTGGAGTTCACCTTGGTCATTGGCGTAATCGGTCATCGTTGCATCAGCTTGTTGAGTGAGTTGTGGCAGCAGCCGTTGCTCATAGAGCGCCTTGCGTTCATTGAGGCCCCGCCAGTCCACTAATGCGGCACGCATCCGTGTGACAAGATCGCGAACAACTAACTGCTGGTCAGTTCGTATACTTTCAGCACGTGCTTTGCTGGCGCGTACGTTTCGGTCTTGCTTATCAGCTGTGAACAGAGGCACGTCAAAGCTGACGCCAAAAGAAAATAGGTCAGCGCGATCCATGCCCGTGCTGGTGTCAGCACGGTAGCCATAGCTCGCTTCCAGCGCCCATTCAGTTTTGTATTGTTGTTCTGCGATATTGGTACCAATGTGAGCTGCCGCAATGTTCGCATCGATGGCACGTAATTGAGGATGGTCAAGCACGCGCTCATAAAGGGTCTGGTTGTCCGGAAATGTCGGTGTTGTGAGCAATTGCCTTAGGCTTTCGTGGGGAGCAATCTGACTTTCAGCGCTATTGCTGGTCACAGGTCTATAGCTGCGAGACCAACCCACTCGGCGAGGCGTTGTTGCGCAACATCTCGGCGTTGTTGCGCGGCAGTTAGACGATCTTGCAACCGCGTAAGCTCGAGCTCTGCTTGCACAAGATTGGTATGCCCGACATTTTGGCTGCCGCTGCGAAATTTGGCATGAGCGAGGGACTGTAGTTCGCTGACAAGTGGCTCAAAGTCATGCAGTAGGCTCAGTGTGTGCTGGGCTCGATAGACCGCAAGCCAGAGCTCGGTCACATCGCGTTCGACTACCAGTCGTCTATTGTGTCGCTGCCAGCGCTCAGCATCTGCGTGCTTGTTACTGGTTTGGCGCGCAAGATCAAGGGAGTCGCCCCGAGGTAGCTTCTGTTGAATACCTACAGACATCTGAGTCATGCCTTCCTGAGAGAGCGACCAACTATCGACGGGCAGGTTACCTGCCATGAGCTTGATACGTGGATCAGGTAGTTGCGCGCGAGCTTCACCTTGATCAATAAACGATTGCTCTCGGAGCTCACTGCTCTCAGCCCACGGGTCACCTTTTACTGCCAGTAGCCGTGCTTCGCGTAAACTCAGTTCAGATGTTTCTCCGCGTGCCTCGAGTGTGCAGAGCATTAATGTTGCGCTTAAAAAAGCGGTAAGCAGCCGATGTAAATGCATGGAGTGTCTCCATAACCGAAAAGAAGGTACGCGCCCTTGAACACTAGGCGCAATTATCCTGCTTTAGGCGGAAATGGGTGGTCTAAGAAGTGCGCCGCGCTCACGAAAGTGAGGGGAAGAGGTGTCAGCGAGGTAGGGCACGCCCGCTAGGATTAAGCCGTCATTAAAAGCACTTAAGACATGTAGGCCTACAGGTGCTGAGCAACCGGAACTATCACAAGCCGTGTGATCACAACAGCTTTCGGCAATCATACTTGAGTGCATGTTGAGAGAGGTGTTGAGAGTGCTGTTGAGAGAGCTGTTGAGAGAGGTGTCGAGAGTGCTGTCGGTCGAATGGTGCGCCATTGCCATGCCATCGAGCATGGAGGCTTGGTGAGTCATAGATGGGTTGTTACTCGAATGCACACTGGAGTGCATGTTGTCGATGGAATGTTTGTTACCCGCGAGCTCAGAACAGCAGCGCGCACTAAGTGATGGACACAGCAGGGCGATAACGCAAAAAAGCGCTAGGTATTGCCGATACGTCGCTGTGACTTGTTTACCCATCGAGCTAATCTCCAACTCCACGCCAAGAGAATAACACGCGGACCCCCAACTCCCAACTAACGCATTTAAGTCTTGATGAGCGCGTTAAGGGCGGAAACCCAGGTCGATTCCTGCGCATTCGCAATAGTCATCAACTGCTCCACGCGCTTCTCTATGGTGAGTATGGTTGAGAGAAACGCCTCGGCTTGTTCTTGCTCGGAGCCTGCGACAGCAGACGGGTCGACGAGACTCCAGTGCAGCTGGTGCGCGTGGCCGAAGTAGAGCGGGCAGGTTTCTTGGGCGGCTCGATCGCACACGGTAATCACCACGTCCGGTTCCCAGTCGGCAAAGTCATCCCATGACTTGCTGCACAGTCCTCCTGTGGCATAACTGTGCTGCTCGAGATGGTGCAGCGTCATCGGATGAACTTCGCCTGCGGGCGAACTTCCCGCGCTGCGAGCCTCTATCAGACCCGCCGCTCGCTGTTGAGTGATTGCTTCTGAGAGTATGCTTCTACAGCGGTTGTGGGTGCAGATATAAAGTAGCTTCATGGGAAGATCGTGTGCTCGAACGTTCTGTTAGCGGATACGGTAGTAAAATTTCACAGCAGTAACCTGGTATTCTCGGTTAGCAGGCAGGCTCTTAAAAGACAGTCTCTTCGAAGAGAGCCTCTTAAGCGAGAGCCTCCTAAACGAGAGGCTCTTAGCTGAGAGTGACAGTTTGATCACTCAAGTATCTCGCCCGGAAAGTTCCCTTCAACCCCGTTGCCACACGGGTCGTAGCAAAATACTTGAGAAATATTAAAGTCGGGAATGTATTTGGTGTTGTATTCAACCGATAAGGTGTTCAAGCGCTCTATGTAAGCAGCGATATCACTCATTTGAAAGGCAACGTGGTCGAGATGGGGTGGTGTTTCTGGCGCGCGATGGACGTTACTCTCCACGAGATGAACAATGGCTTTTCCCTCGCCATAGAGCCAAAATCCCCGAAATGAAAAGTTAGGCCGTGGGCCTTCTTCAAGTCCTAGCGCGAAACAATAAAAATCACGAACCTTGGTGAGTAAGTCCATGGGCGCGGCAATATTGATGTGATCGATTCTCATGGAAACACTCCGCCTCTTCTCGGCTGGTTACTTATATCTCGCGCGCTTGTTATGTCTGGTACGTCACTTAGTAGTGGTTAATGTCGTCGGTTTCTTTGGTGGTTTTTAAAACCCATCGCCGGAGCGGGAAGAGAATGACGACCGACGCGATCCCAAAGGTAGTAACAGTGCTCTCCCAGGTTTTAAAAAGATCAGCGTCTGCGAATATGAGCATACCGAGGCCAGTGACAAGACCACCAATGCCAAAGGATAGGGCGAAGAATTCAAGCCCCAGAGCAATGTCCAATACAATGAGCACCAGTCCCAGAATCAACCAAGTTTCGTAGCGCATGAGTAGCGATAGCATGGAGTAATCCTCTTTTAGTTAGATTTGACTAGATCTTGTAAGGCAGACAAGGCGCCAATGGTTTTGGTGACGTCGGTCGGCAATACGATCGTTTTAGCATTGTCAGACGATGCCAGCACGCCGATAGCCTCGACTTGTCGTTTTAGAATATCGTAATCAATGGCGGGCTTGCCGTTATCAGCAATCGCCTGGGCGATGACTTTTGTCTGTTGCGCTGCGGCTTCTGCGGTTTTAATAGTGGCGTAGGCGTCCGCGTCGGCCGTTATTTTAACGGCCTCAGCCTGTTGCTGCGCAGCATAGAGCTCAGCATCGGCCTCTAGCTGCACTCGCGCACGCTCCCCTTCAGCCCGTGCGACGGTGGCGCGACGCTCGCGCTCGGCGTTTAACTGTTGGCGCTGCGCATCTTTGGTTTGTTGGTCAACCTGTACGTCGGTGATTTCCGAGCGAGTAACCTCAAGGCCCCACAGCGCCGCGGCTTCCCGCAAATTCTCTAGAATTCGCTCATTCATTTGATCGCGCGAGCTTTGTAGTGCGTCAAGTTCAAGCTTGCCCGCTTCGTTACGAATGGTTGATTCGGCGGTGGTTTTCAAGGCCAGCGGTATGTCGCGAATACGGTAAACACTTTTTGCGGCATCGATAACGCGGAAAAACGTCGTGGTCTCTAACTGGATTTCTACGTTATCGGCGGTGATAACGGAAACTTTGAAGGCATCGAGCTGGCGTTCTAGTACCACCACTTTGTGGGCTATGTTATCGAGCCATGGCACTAAAATATTGATACCAGCTGACAGAGTGATCCTGAATTTCCCCAGTCGTTCGACTACGTATTCTTCACTTTGAGGAACGATCGCCACGGCTTTTATGCCAGTGAGGATCATGAGAACTAAAAAGGTGAGGGTAAGAGCTGTACTTAACGCCATGTTGCTTTCTCCAGTCAGTGCAGAGGTACCGTGTATCGAAAAGAATCGATTGTCGCTGTTAGATCAACGCTAAACCGCTTTACCGATGCCGGCAAGTTTTCTAAGGCATCATCTGGTAGTGTGTGTCCGGTCATTACGTTGGATGACGTGGTTTGAAAAATATTTTTCTAACCTACACTATTTCAAAGCATTGCCTAAGCCATAGTTGCGAAAGCGGTTGAGTTGTAACGGAAACAGGAGATCACTTCATGAAAGCAATAGCCTTAAACACCCCCGGCGGAATCGATCAGCTTCATGCGATTGACGTCGCGCCGCGAGATCCTGGTCCACGTGATATCCAAGTCCAAATTAAAGCGACATCACTCAATTTTCATGATTATGCCGTGGTCGTCGGGTTGCTGCCAGTCGATGATGGTCGGATTCCTATGTCCGATGGTGCAGGTGTGGTCACGGCGGTGGGTGACGCGGTGACGGACTTTACCGTCGGTGACAACGTTATTAGCCATTTCTTCCCCAATTGGATAAGCGGACGTCCCGCTATGAAAAACCTCCTGGGCGTCCCGGGGGATCACATTGATGGTTTTGCTTCGCAAACCGTCACCATGCCCGCTACCACATTTGGACGTATGCCGAGTAATCTAGATTTTGCTGGTGCATCTACATTGAGCTGTGCCGCGCTGACGGCTTGGAGAGCGCTCGTTGTTGAGACGGATCTTAGGCCTGGCGATTGGGTGTTGGTTCAAGGCAGCGGTGGTGTATCGGTATTCGCGCTTCAGTTTGCACGGATCATGGGTTGTCGCGTTATTGCTACGTCATCGTCTGATGAGAAATTGGCGCGTCTGAAAGCCTTAGGGGCAGAGCATGTCATCAACTACCGCGACGTTCCTAATTGGGGTGAGACGGCCTTTGAGATGACCGGGGGGGAGGGTGTTGATCTCGTTGTCGAAGTGGGTGGCCCCGGAAATTTACCTCAGTCAGTGAAGGCGTTAGCCGTCGACGGCTGCATTAGTTTAATTGGGGTGCTCACGGGTTTTGCGGGTGAGTTGCCGACAGCCGAGCTTATGACCAAGAACGGGCGCTTGAGCGGCATCACTGTTGGCAGCCATAGTGAACAAGCGGCGATGGTGGCTGCGATTGAGGCGCACAATATTTTACCCGTTATTGATAAAACGTTTGCCCTGGAAGAGTTGGGCGCAGCATTCCGCTATCAAGAGTCACAAAAGCATTTTGGGAAAATCTGCGTTGAGCTTTAAACAATGTCCGATCGCCCAGAGTCAAAACCCGAGCAGTCTACGTTTGATTCCGCTCGTCGTATAAGCTGACTTGCGTAGAGAGTCTCGTCTGTTAGCTTTTGACTGTCATTGGCACTCGCGATCGAGAAAATCGCGGGTGCTAGCGAGTAGCTCGTCGCGATGATTATTAAAGCTATGGTCATCAGCGAGTAATTGATAAGTCACAGGCACGTTAGCTTTTCGCATTGCATCTGCGAGCTCTTCAATTCGNGTGAGCGGGATAACGTCACTATCGGCAGCTATTAAGAGCACGGGACGGCTACCAATAGCTNTGACGTAATTGCGCAGATCAAGCTGTGCTTGATTGGATTCGACTTCCCGNTTGGATTTTTNCCCGGACCAACCACGCAGCATAAAGAGACTGTCACCGTAGGCTACCCAGCTTGCGGCTCTATCGGCATCGGCTGCGCTAAATGTAACGCCAATATTGGCCGTATCGTATGCTACGGCGCACCTAATAGTCTCGTTTTGTTGAAGACCAGCGAGAGCCATATGGCCACCCATGCTGTGGCCAACCAGTGAGAGCCGGTCAATATNAACGTTGAGATCACGCGCTCGGTTACTGTCCGAGAGAAAGGNAATGGCGGCCTGAACATCCGCTTCCGCATTTAAGAAACCAAACTCCCCCTCTGCGCCCCATGCGCCGCGGTAGTGAAAGAACATGACGTTGTAACCGTAAGCGCGTAAACCCTGAGCAATATCGAGGTTTTTTTCATTGCCGGGATAGCCATGTAGCAGTATGACCGTCGGATGTGGTCCCGGGCCTGCCGCGCCGTAGTAGAGGGCGGGAAGCCAGCTTCCCTCGGATTGGAAGCGAAGCTCTTTTGAGTATTTGATGGAACTTGCACCGTGCACGTGAGCTTGCACCAGCAGTGACGCTGTGAGGAGTAGTTTTATCAACAGCAGATGGCTTTTATTTTTTGACACAATCCGATCTCTATTTGCTATGTCTAACGCCAGTGTAAGTCACTGAAACGTAAATCGTTACATCTGTGACGATTATTATGAGCGAAAAAGCGACCCATAAGCGCTGCCGATGACCTCTCGACGGCGGGTCACGTTTCGCCACGTTAATACTAAGCGGTCAATGACTGCTTTTAGAGGTATCTACGGTTATCCAATGGTATCGTGCGTCTCAAAACCTAGCGACGAGAGCTGTAAATGAGGAATCTGGGGCATACCTTTAGCGCGAAAGTATTACGCGAAGTACCGATGGGACTTATTTTAGACCTTGAAGATGACGGCGAAGTGCTGTTGCCACGCAAATATTGTCCTGCCATGCAGACAGACAGCGTCGTCGTTTTTCTTTACCTCGACGCCCAGGGTCGACCAATAGCCACGACCCAGAAGCCCAAAGCAGAAGTGGGGCAGTTTGCCTATCTAGAGGTCGTTGAGAACTCGGAGTTTGGTGCCTTTCT
>JGI26086J50260_1002169_pt1 | contig 10727 bp, 8 predicted proteins | sample SaaInl3SG_22_DNA_FD_50260 | JGI IMG/M metagenome (IMG submission 50260)
ATAATCAACCTGTTTATGGACTTCGAGAAGGCTCTTGGATTCGAGTACACGGGACCTCGATGGAATTAAAAGGTTTGCATAGTGCTCGTTGGTTCCGAAAAGATAAAGATCCTGAAGAAGCTAATGTTGTGGTAATATAAATCGGTTAAATTTCGCTGTAGGATAATCGGAAATATTTGTACTTTCCATTCATAACTTAAAACCAAGTCGATGAAACCAATTAACACCTTAGCCGCGCTATTACTGGCATGTATAACTTCTTATGCCCAATCAAATTGGTCGCCACTAGTTTCCATCGAAGAGAACATACATCTAACCGATATTGCCCCATCGTATAATTATCTCAACCTAAGCGTTCCTGCCGGTAATGCCGGGATGAGAATGGGTGCCTTTTATACCCATAATTCACGGCTCTCTGCAGAAATCACAATAGGTGTTGTAGGTGTAGGTACCCCAGGAGCTTTCTCTAACACCATCATTCCTGTAGAAGCTATTGGACATTATAACCTGCTTGATGGTAGGGATGTAAAACTTCCATCAAAATTCAATCTCGACCTTGGTGTAGGCTCTGGATTGGCAGAATCCAGTAATGGCAACTTTAGTTTCTCAGAGCATATAGTGTCAGGAGCGTCCATGGAATTACCCGATGTCGTACCCTTCGGAACGTTAATTATGGGTATCCGATACACTTCTTTCATCGATGATTACATTGACGGCACTGTAGTAAGCGGTTCCTCAAAGGACGGGGTCTTACGTTTCTACACAGCAGTGCGCCTGGACGGGGCGTCTAAAAAATTAACAACGGCACTAAAAGAGGCTGAGGCTAACGCTGAGAAATTAAAATCAAACCTCGCTAATAAGGAACTATCAAGCGCAGAGGAAATAAAAAAAGCCGAAAAAGAAATTGAAACGCTAAAGGCGGAAAAGACTGCGCTTAGCGACGAATTAGATGCTTTAAAGACCAGTCAGGCTGAGCAAATAGAAAACGTTCAAGACGAAAGCCACACAACAATAACCAAAGTACAATACCAAATTGTAATTGGTTCATTCCCGTCCCAAGAGATGGCCGAAAGCTATGCGTCCACTATTGAATTAAAGACGAGCATTTCAAGCGTTAGTGACCTCAATACTTATAGAGTTATACTTAGTCAACATGATGATATCAGCAGTGCACATTCAGCGCTTGTAAAAGCACGTGAAATTACACCTAGAGCTTGGATTGCAGTAAAATAAATAGTATTCACTTCGATACACAAAGACCCGCCCAAAAGGCGGGTCTTTTTTTGGGTGAATAATCCTTAATTTTGTCGCTCCAAAAGACACTATGAAAAAGACAGCATTGATCGTTCTCGACGGCTGGGGACGCGCAGATAATCCAGAAGTAAGTGCTATAGACAAGGCACATACACCCTTTGTAGATTCGCTTTACCAAAACTACCCTCAAACATGGATCAAAACATCTGGATTAGATGTCGGTCTTCCGGACGGGCAGATGGGTAATTCAGAAGTTGGCCATATGAATCTAGGAGCTGGTCGTGTTGTCTACCAGGATTTAGTAAAAATTAATCTTGCAGCGGAAAACGGCGACTTCGCCAACGACCCTACACTTCAAAATGCCTTAGCACATGCCAAAGCCACTGGAGGCAACATACATATTGCAGGCCTCTTAAGTGATGGTGGAGTTCACGCACACATCAATCATGCAAAAGCGCTGTGCAGCTGGCTCTATGCAGAAGCATTTGAAAACGTCTTTGTTCACGCATTTACCGATGGACGAGATACCGACCCTCAAGGCGGTGCAGGTTACCTACAGGATTTGATTGATCACATGGATGCCACAACCGGGCGTGTGGCCAGCGTGATTGGTCGCTACTTTGCCATGGACCGTGATAAACGTTGGGAGCGCGTTGCACGTGCCTACCACCTGCTGGTTAACGGTAAAGGGACCGCTACGCACGATATCGTTGGAGCTGTTAAAGCGCAGTATGCTACAGGAACGACAGATGAGTTCATGGAACCCCTTTTCGTGGCCAACGCGGCGGGTGCACCTTTAGCGACCTTACAAGAGAATGATGTCGTTCTCGTCTTTAATTTCCGTACCGATCGTGGTCGTGAGATTACAGAAGTATTGACCCAGAGCGATTTCCCCGAGCACCAAATGCGCGCGTTAAAGTTGCATTATGTGACCATGACGAGCTATGACGACACGTTCAAAGGTGTTGAGGTGGTTTTTAGGAAGGACAATCTATCGAATACCTTGGGCGAAGTTTTGGAATCGGCCGGAAAGACTCAAATCAGAATTGCTGAAACAGAGAAGTACCCGCACGTAACGTTCTTCTTTTCAGGCGGTCGCGAAGAACCTTTTGAAGGTGAGGAACGTTTACTTTGTCCTTCACCGAAGGTAGCAACATACGATCTTCAACCCGAAATGAGTGCTGGCGACATTAGAGATGCTATTGTCCCAAAGCTTAGAGAAGGAAAAACCGATTTCATTTGCTTGAATTTTGCCAACCCCGATATGGTAGGTCATACAGGGGTTATGGAAGCAGCTGTTAAAGCTTGTGAGACCGTAGATCATTGCCTCCAATCTGTGGTTGAAGCAGGATTCGAACAAGATTACCAGTTCATTATTCTCGCCGACCATGGCAATGCAGATTGTATGTTAAACGAAGACGGCAGTCCTAATACAGCGCATACTACAACGGTTGTGCCTTGTTTCTTAGTAGGCTCATCGTCAGAAACCTATAGTTTGAACGAAGGGAAATTAGGAGATATCGCACCAACAGTATTGGCACTAATGGGCGTAGCGCAACCGGAAGAAATGACGGGCGTAAATTTATTGAACGCGAAGTAATGATTAAATATAAGAGCGCGGAGCAAATCGAATTGATGCGTGAGAGCGCACAATTGGTAAGTAAGACTTTGGGAATGCTGGCACCACTATTAGTACCTGGTGCGATTCCATTAGAATTGGATAAACAAGCGGAAGAATTCATAAGAGACCACGGTGGCGAACCCGGTTTTTTAGGAATGTACGGCTTTCCAAACAGCCTATGTATGTCCCCAAATGCCCAAGTCGTACATGGCATTCCAGGTAAAACACCACTCCAAGAAGGCGATATCATGAGCGTGGATTGTGGGGTTTTCATGAACGGCTATTACGGCGACCATGCCTATACTTTTCCCATTGGTGAAGTTGATGCAGCAACGGCCCAATTATTAGAAGATACCAAGGCTTCACTTTATGCTGGCATTCGTGAGGTGCGCGCTGGCAATCGCCTTGGCGACATTGGTGCTGCAATTCAAGAATATACGGAAAGCAGAGGTTATGGCGTTGTTCGCGAGCTGGTAGGACACGGTCTAGGAAAGAAAATGCATGAAGAACCGCAAATACCCAACTACGGTAAGCGCGGGAGAGGAAAGAAAATTCAGGAAGGATTGGTCATTGCTATCGAGCCTATGATCAACCTAGGTACACAGCGCATCAAACAACTCGAAGACGGCTGGACCATCCTTACAGCGGATGGGAAAAACAGTGCGCACTTTGAACACGATGTAGCCGTCGTGAACGGCGAGCCTGAAATTCTAAGTACCTTCCAATACATTTATGACGCGTTAGGTGTGGAACCTGCGGAATACGAGAAACTATGATTTCCAGCATTATGAAATGGGCCTTGGCAAAAGTGCCTCGTCCTCTTCTTATTCGATTGAGTTATTTAGTACAGTGGGTTGCACCTGTGCTTTTCAAAGGCTCTAAATTTGTAGACCCCATAGACGGGAGAGGCTACAGCAGGTTTTTTCCGTACGGCTACGGCCCGAACCAGCGTGAAAATGCACTATGTCCAGGAACCAATTCATTGGAGCGTCACCGTCTCTTATGGCTCTACCTTAAAGACTATACGGACTTCTTAACCAAACCACAGAAGCTTCTTCACATTGCACCCGAACAGTGTTTTTATGGTCGCTTTAAGAAAATGAAGCATCTGGACTATACGACAGCGGATCTCTTTTCACCATTGGCCGATCTTCGCTTTGATGTACAGAACATTCCGTTAGAAGACGATACCTATGATACCATTTTCTGTAATCATGTTTTAGAACATGTGGACGACGACCAACAAGCCATGCGCGAACTGCGTCGTATTTTAAAGCCAGGCGGTTTGGCCATCATGCAGGTTCCTCTGGACCCAGATTACGCAAAAACAGATGAAGACCCCAGCATTAAAGACCCTGCAGAGCGCGAGCGTCGTTTCCGTCAGTACGATCATGTACGACTTTACGGTCAAGATTACCCCGAGCGCTTAACTGCAGCAGGTTTCAAAGTAACCATCTTTGATGCAGCTAAAGAATTGCCGGCGGAATCGTTCTCAAAATACGCACTCCCTAAGCGAGAGTTGTTGTACGTCTGTACCAAGTAATACTTTCAAGCNACTTGATTCTGGAGGGCGAGCGTAAGCGAGCCCTCGACCCCAGAGCCAAGCATAAAAAAAACCCGCGGCCNNNGGCCGCGGGTTTTTTAGTATCGGTAATGCAGTTTGCGGTTATTTTAACCAACCTGCAATCATCTGTTGCATTTTCTCTTCTTCCTCTTGAGCCAATAAAGGATCAACTAGAATACGACCACTGTGCTCATCAATCATGATTTTTTTGCGCTGTGCCAATTCCATTTGACGCTGCGGTGGAATCACGAAAAACGAACCTGCCGAAGCACCACGCTCCACAGAAACAACGGCTAGTTTATTTTTAGTTGCACTACGGATGCGATCATAAGCTTCAGCCAAACGCACTTCAATAGTACCCTTCGTTTCTTCTGACTTCGCTAAAAGCATTCCCTCTTCTTTCTGCGTCTCAGACATAATGCTGTCCAATTCCGCAACCTTATGCTCAAGGTGTTGCTTACGCTCTGCAAGACGCTCGCCGGCCTCTGCATTCACTTCTTTTTTAGAATCAATACGCGCGTTGAATTCCTTGATGCGCTTCTCAGCCAATTGGATTTCCAACTCCTGGTACTCAATCTCTTTAGCGATGGCCTCAAACTCGCGATTGTTGCGAACTTGCTCCTGATCCTTGGCGTATTTCGCCATTTTCTCCTCGCTCTCCTTAATTAAGAGTAATTTGTCTTTGATATCTTGTTCTAGATCTGCAATCTCGTTGTTTACTTTCTCCATACGAGTTTCCAAACCGGCTACTTCACTTTCCAAATCTTCTACTTCCAATGGAAGTTCACCGCGCATTGCGCGAATCTCGTCGATGCGACGATCAATGATCTGAAGATCGTAAAGTGCTCTTAGCTTGTCTTCTACGCTGATCTCTTTTGCCTTCTTAGCCATACTAATAGTACTGAATAGGATTTGTGTTGACCTCAGTTGTGAGGACGGCAAATTTAGGGAATTTTTTCTCAATGAACTCAGCAATTAGACCGATTGTAAACTGCTCACTTTCAAAATGTCCGACATCCAATATTGCTATCGTCCCATCCGCATCAAAGAACTGGTGGTATTTGTAATCTGCAGTGAGAAAAACATCGGCTTTTACGGCCTTAGCTGCGCCAAGCAAAAAACTACCGGAGCCCCCGCAAACAGCGACTGTACGCACATCTTTTGCCGCCGGTTTTGTATAGCGAATGGTCGTGCCAAAGGTCGTTTTGACGTGCGCTAGAAAGGCATCAAAAGGGATTGATTCTTCCAAGTCACCAAAGGCACCTGCACCGTAGTCGGTGGCATTATTTGAAATCTTTATCCACTCAAAGGCCATCTCCTCATACGGATGCGCAGTACGAGCAGCGCGCTCTACAGCGGATTTCGCGAAATTGGGGACTATAAATTCTAATTTAACCTCTTCTACCTCCTCGCGCGTTCCAATTTTCCCAACAACCGGGTTTGTACCCTGCGTTGGTTTAAACGTGCCTACACCTGAGGTCGTAAAGCTACACTCTTCATAGGCGCTTACCTTACCTCCACCTGCTGTAAATACAGACTCAGTAAGCAGTTCACGAGCATCTACGGGCACGTATACTTGGAATTTATACAACGCATCGGGCATGGGACTAAGTACCTTGTGATTTTTCACCCCAAGCAAAGACATGATTTTCGCATTCACTCCCCACAACACATTGTCTAAATTCGTATGAATGGCATAAATAGCAATGTGGTGCTTGATTGCCTTCATTATCACGCGTTCAATGTAGGTGCGTCCGTTAAAACGTTTCAAACCACTGAAAACGATGGGATGATGGACGATAATGCAGTGCACGTTTTTTTGAATGGCCTCATCTACGACCGATTCCAAACAATCCAATGCCACTAACACACCATCGGTTTCCCAATCCAGCGCACCCACAATAAGTCCACTATTATCATAGGACTCTTGCAAAGCAGGCGGCGCCCACTCCTCTAAAGCTTTAATTATTTCTCCTATTCTCATNTTTCGAATTTAGGGCTCTTCTGCCGCATCTCAATAACGGGCAAAAAAAAAGTCCCCGGACCAAAAGGCCCGAGGACTTTATACTNCTCCAACAAGAATTACTTGTTTTCGTTATCCATTTGCTCTTTCAAAGCAGCCAAAGCATCGAGATCACCCATAGTTGAGCGTTCTACGTTTTGGTTAGGAACAGCAACGTTTCCGCCTTTGTTACCACCACCAGCGCTGCGGCCTTTCTTCATTTCAACCTCTTTGTAGGTACCTACGTGAGATACTACAATGCGGCGGTTATCCTTGTTGAATTCGATTACTTTGAATTCAGCAGTTTCACCTTTTTCGAGCTTAGCACCATCTTCTTTTGTGATGTGACGTGCAGGACAGTAAGCCTCAACGCCATCATAGCCGTCAAACTTAACATCACCACCCTTATCACCAGAGTTGATCATTGTACCAGTTACCGTCTGACCTACTGCAAATGCATCAGTATATGCATCCCACGGGTTAGACTCAACTTGCTTGTGACCTAGACTTAAACGACGGTTATCCGCATCGATATCAAGAACTACAACTTCTAGCTTAGCGCCAATTGAAGTGAATTCCGATGGATGCTTGATTTTCTTCGTCCAGCTCAAATCAGAAATNTGGATCAAACCATCAATTCCTTCTTCTAGCTCTAGGAAGATTCCAAAGTTCGTGAAGTTACGTACGGTACCCTCATGCTTAGAGCCTTGTGGGTATTTTGTAGTAATATCAGTCCATGGATCAGTAGTCAATTGCTTAATACCTAAGCTCATCTTACGATCTTCACGGTCTAAAGTCAATACTTCAGTTTCAACTTCATCACCAACTTTCATGAAATCACCAGCACTACGTAAGTGTGCTGACCAGCTCATTTCACTAACGTGAATCAAACCTTCAACTCCTGGAAGAATTTCAACGAATGCACCATAATCTGCCAATACGACTACTTTACCTTTCACTTTGTCTCCAACGCTTAGGTTTTCGTCTAGGGCATCCCATGGGTGCTTCTCAAGTTGCTTAAGACCTAATTGGATACGTGTTTTGCCTTCATCGAAATCAAGGATTACCACATTAATTTTTTGATCCAATTCTACTACTTCAGACGGGTGGTTGATACGGCTCCAGCTCAAATCAGTGATGTGAACTAAACCATCTACACCGCCCAAGTCGATAAATACACCGTACGAAGTAATGTTCTTAACGGTACCTTCGAGAACTTGACCTTTCTCCAATTTACCGATGATCTCTTTTTTCTGTTCTTCAAGATCTGCTTCAATAAGCGCCTTGTGAGAAACAACAACGTTTTTGAATTCGTGGTTGATTTTAACCACTTTGAATTCCATTGTTTTATCTACGTATTGGTCGTAATCGCGGATTGGCTTAACGTCAATTTGCGATCCTGGCAAGAATGCCTCCAAACCGAATACATCTACGATCATACCACCCTTAGTACGTGCTTTAACGTAACCTTTAACGATCTCATCGTTATCATGCGCTTCGTTAACACGGTCCCAAGCTTTGATAGAACGCGCTTTTCTGTGTGACAATACCAACTGACCATTTTTATCTTCTTGACGGTCAACTAATACCTCTACCGAATCACCTACTGCAAGTTCTGGATTGTAACGGAACTCATTCAAGCTCACTACACCTTCACTCTTTGAGTTGATGTCGATAATTACTTCACGGTCAGTCATCACGGTAACTTTACCTTCAACGACCTGGTGTTCTACAGAAGACCCTAAAGTTTCAGCATATAGATCAACCAACGCTTGACGTTCGCCGCTATCTGCATTCGCATCACCTTCAACATCTGCCCAACTAAATGCAGGTGCTTCAGGAACAACTTCCTCAGCAACTTCTTCAGTTGCAGCTGCAACAGGTGTTTCTACTACGGTTTCTTCTGCTTTTGGAGCCTCCTGAGCTGGAGTCTCTTGCTGTACCTCTTCTGCTGGTACTTGATTCTCTTCTGACATGAGAGATTTACTTGTATCTCAGAGCCTTGCACACACTTCCCATTAACTCTAAGAGTGGTTGTAGTTTTTAGTATTCCCTTCCGGTGGTGTGCTTCATGTCCGAAAAGGGGTGCAAATATATAAACTTATTACACATAAAACCACTGTAAATCAAACAAAAAGCCCCGGGAAACGAATTTCCCGAGGCCTGTGTTTCTGTCATCTGATCGAACTACTTNAATTGCTCTTTGAGCAACTCAGTCGTTGTTGAACCTGGACGTTCAATCGGCATACCCATTGCACGATCCCAAATCAAATTTGATAAGGTTCCGAGCGAACGCGCCACACCAAANAATACCGTATAGAATTCATATTCNACTAGNCCGTAATGCGTAAGTAATTGTCCACTATGCGCATCGACATTCGGCCAAGGATTCTTGACTTTACCAGTCGCACTTAAAATATCTGGCACCACCTCGTAGATCATGCTGACAATTTTAAACAACTCTGAATTAGGCATTTTCGCTTTTGCAAACTCACGCTGCGCGGTGTAACGTGGATCGGTCTTACGCAATACCGCGTGTCCGAAGCCTGGAATAACTTTACCGTCTTCCAACGTCCTTTTACAGTAGCTCGCAATCTGCTCTTTCGTAGGCAAACCACCACCCAATTCCTGACGCATGTTGTTGATCCAACGAATCACCTCTTGGTTTGCAAGACCGTGTAATGGACCTGCCAGACCGTTCATACCGGCTGCAAAACTCAAATACGCGTCACTAAGTGCTGAACCTACTAAATGAACCGTATGTGCACTCACGTTTCCACCTTCGTGATCTGCGTGAATAGTCATGTACAAACGCATCAATTCTTTGAACTCGTCGTTATCAAAGCCCAACATGTGCGCAAAGTTACCTGCCCAATCTAAGCTTGGATCCGGTTCAATATGCTGATCGTTGTGGTACATGCGACGGTAGATGTATGCAGCCACACGTGGTAAACGTGCTATAAGATTCATTGAATCTTCGTACGTGGCATCCCAATATTCGCTTTTGTGTACCCCACGACTGTATGCCTTTGCAAATTCACTCTCCGTGCGCATCGCCATAATGGCCACAGTAAACTGCGTCATTGGGTGCGTACGGGTAGGTAGTGCATCTATTGCTTTGAACACGTGTACTGGAACGTTATTACGACGAACCCAGTTATTACTCAAACGGCGTGCTTCTGCCTCTGTAGGAACCTCGTTCATTAACATCAAATGAAACAATCCTTCAGGCAAAGGCTGTTCGCCTCCAGGATACTTAGGGAGTTTCTCCTGAAGTTCTGGAATGCTGTAGCCACGGAATCGAATACCTTCGTCAGGATCCAATTTTGAGGTCTCACAAATGAGCGCCGGCATGCCGCGCATACCACCATAGAGTTGGCTCACCTTAATCTCACCGATAGTTTTATCCCCATTGGCTTTCAGAAAAGCCTTGGTATCGGCTACAATGTCTGGAAAGATGTCTCTAAACTGTTCTTTTATTTTTTCCATGATAGATAGGTTTTCGGGTGTTATTAGCTAATGAATCTGAAGTTTTTACCCGGGAAAACTGCGTTTTCACCAAGCTCTTCTTCAATTCTCAGTAGTTGATTGTATTTCGCCATACGATCAGAACGTGAGGCAGAACCCGTCTTAATTTGACCGGTATTCAATGCTACCGCTAAATCTGCGATTGTTGAATCTTCCGTCTCACCAGATCTGTGTGACATCACTGCAGTCATCATGTGACGGTTTGCAAGTGATACGGTATTGATGGTCTCCGTAAGTGTACCAATTTGATTTACTTTAATCAAAACTGAATTTGCACTACCTTCTTCGATACCACGTGCAACACGCTTCTCATTGGTCACAAATAAATCATCACCAACCAATTGGACCTTATCTCCAATCTTCGCGTGAAGCTTTGCCCATCCAGCCCAGTCGTCTTCATGAAGACCGTCTTCGATTGATGCGATCGGATATTTTTCAATCCAGTTTGCCCAGTACTCTACCATCTCATCGGAAGTCAATTCACGACCATCACTTTTATGGAATACGTAGGTACCTTTTTCTTCATTATAAAATTCAGAAGCAGCGGCATCCATAGCAATCCAAATGTCGACACCTGGTTTGTAACCCGCTTTCTCAATACTCTCCAAAATGATTTCAAGTGCTTCTTCGTTCGAACCAATAGACGGTGCAAAACCACCTTCATCACCTACGTTCGTTGAATAACCTTTACTCTTCAATACTTTCTTCAAGTTATGGAATACCTCTGTACCCATACGCAATGCTTGGCTGAATGATTC
>JGI26086J50260_1002170_pt1 | contig 10727 bp, 10 predicted proteins | sample SaaInl3SG_22_DNA_FD_50260 | JGI IMG/M metagenome (IMG submission 50260)
ATTTCAACAGTCTCGAACATTCCCCGAGCCTGATAATGCGGGTCAGCCATCATATCTTTTACATCGTAGATAGGACCTACTGGGACGCGAACGGATTCAAGGCGATCGATAATATCTCGTGAATTATTCGCGGCACACCAGTCAGCGAGAGCTTTATCGATGGCTTCTTGGTGCACAACTCGGCCAGGATTGTGCGCAAGCTCTGGATCATTAGCCATATCTTCGCGACCTGCTTCGGTCATTAGTCGCTTGTATATTGAGTCGCCGTTGCCGCCAATAACGACATGCTTGCCGTCTTTACACGTGTACGTATTGGTTGGAACGATACCGGTTATCGTGGTGCCCGAGGGCTCTCTTATCACTCCTGCACCGTCAAACTCCGGTACGATCCCTTCAAGAACGTTAAAAATTGACTCATAAAGCGCGACATCGACAATTTGACCTTGGCCAGACTTAGTCCGTTCGATAATGGCAAAAGCAACGCCTAGTGCCGCATGGATAGCCGCTAGCGTGTCGCCCAGTGAGATATTGGGCCGCACAGGGGGTTTGCCAGGCTCACCATTGATATAGCGAAAACCACCATAGCCTTCGGTGACCGATGCGTAACCGGGTTTTTCTGAAAACGGGCCGTCCTGCCCATAGCCTGAAATACGCGCATAAATAATGCCCGGGTTATGTGCTTTGATATCGTCGGGTCCCAGTCCCCAGCTTTCCATGGCCGGGACGAAAGTTTTCGATGACAATGTCTGCCTTGGTCAAAAGATCAAACGCCAGTTCTCGTCCGCGTTCGGCTTTCAAGTCGAGCGTAACGCTCTTCTTGTTGCGAGCGAGAGAGTAGTACCACAGTGAATTTCCATCTTTGACTTCACGCCACTGACGAATAGGGTCCCCCGTCGGTGGCTCAACTTTGATCACTTCCGCGCCAAAGTATCCAAGTATGGTGCCCGCGAAGGGACCAGCAAGCAGCTGCCCCATTTCTACAACGCGAAGACCTGCCAAAGGGCGATTGTCACTCATATGAACTCTCCTGATTCTGCGTACCGTTTGATACGCAAAAACCTCCCATTCGGGTTCTTTTTACACCGACTAATATCCGTTGCAGCGGGGGCTCTGGGCGTGCATAGGTTCGTAGTGACCGCACGAACGCCACCGTTGCCCACTGAGCGCTCCTGTGTAGCGATGGTGACTATGGGCGGTGTGACCGCGGGCTTACGCGCTGCTGCTTTCCTCTTGCCAGACATCCATGCCGGGACAAGCGCAGAACAAGTTGCGATCGCCGTAGACGTTATCTACGCGGGTAACGGGTGCCCAGTACTTATCCTGACGTAGCGATGGCACTGGCCACGCTGCCTGCTCGCGGGTATAGGCATGCGTCCAGTCACTGCTCACCACATCATTAAGGGTATGAGGTGCATTTTTTAACGGGTTGTCATTGGGATCAAGTTCGCCCGACTGCACCGCTCGAATTTCCTCACGAATACTGATCAACGCATCACAGAAGCGGTCAATCTCTGCGAGAGACTCCGATTCCGTCGGTTCAATCATCAAGGTGCCGGCCACTGGAAAGGACATGGTCGGAGCATGGAAACCATAGTCGATGAGGCGCTTCGCCACATCTTCTTCGCTAATACCGCTGGCTTCCTTGATGGGGCGAAGATCGATAATGCACTCGTGGGCAACTAAACCGTCTCTACCTGTATACAGCACGGGGTAGTGATTCTTCAGTCGGTGAGCGATGTAATTCGCGCCCAAAATCGCAACTTTACTTGCGTGGGCGAGGCCCTCGGCGCCCATAAGCGCAATGTAGACCCACGAAATGGGCAGTATTGATGCGCTGCCGTAAGGTGCGGCGGAAACAACGTCATTAGTGGTGTCGAGCCCGGGGATAGGGGAAACAGGCGACGTGGGAAGAAAGGGGATCAGGTGTGCACCAACGCCGATAGGACCCATGCCAGGACCACCACCACCATGGGGGATGCAGAACGTTTTGTGCAGATTAAGGTGCGAAACATCTGCGCCAAATTTTCCGGGTGCCGCGAGACCGATTAAGGCATTCAGGTTTGCACCGTCAACGTAGACCTGTCCGCCATGCTCGTGAATAAGGGCGCATAGGTCAACAATGGACTCCTCGAACACACCGTGGGTTGATGGATAGGTGACCATAATCGCAGCCAGCCGGTCGCTGTACTTCTCGACCTTAACTTGGAGGTCTGCCATATCAACGTTGCCGTTATCATCACAAGCGACGATGACGACTTGCATGCCCGCCATGACTGCGCTGGCGGGATTGGTACCGTGGGCCGAAGAGGGGATTAGGCAGATATCGCGCTGGCTGTCGCCTCGGGCTTGATGATAGCGCCGGATAGCGAGTAAACCAGCGTACTCACCCTGAGATCCTGCGTTGGGTTGCAGTGACATGCCATCGTAACCTGTGCACTCGACTAACCAATCAGTGAGCTCTGCGAGCATGGCTTGATAGCCCAGGCTTTGGTCGGCGGGTGCAAAGGGATGCATCCGTCCAAATTCTGCCCACGTCACGGGTATCATTTCAGCTGTGGCGTTGAGCTTCATTGTGCAGCTGCCGAGCGGGATCATCGCACGGGTTAGAGCAATATCTTTGTTCTCCAGGCGCTTCAAGTAACGCAGCATTTCAGTTTCTGAGCGGTATTCTTGAAATAGCGGATGCTGCAAATAGTCGACGGGACGAATCAGCGCTTCGGGGATACCCGTAGTGGCTGCCGCAATACTTGTGCCTTCAAAAAGATCAATAAGCCGTGTCACGTCTTCAAGCGTGGTGGTTTCATCGAGTGAAACGCCGACGGCGTCATCACCGACTACTCGGAAGTTATAACCAGCCTGTTTTGCGCTCTCAAGCAAGGCGCTTTGTCGATTGCCGACCTCGAGCGTCAAGGTATCGAACCACGTCGTGTTACGCAGTTCATACGGGCCGTCGGCTAAGCCTTCAGCGAGTGCGTTGGTTAATGAATGCACTCTGCGACCTATTGCGCGCAAACCATCAGGACCGTGGTACATAGCATAGAGTGCGGCCATAATGGCAAGCAGAGCCTGAGCAGTACAAATGTTGCTGGTGGCTTTTTCTCGGCGGATATGCTGCTCGCGCGTTTGCATTGCCATGCGCAAGGCTTGGTCGCCACGCCGGTCAATAGATACGCCGATGACGCGACCCGGGATCGAGCGTTTGTAAGCATCGCGAGTCGCAAAAAACGCTGCATGAGGGCCACCGAAGCCCATAGGCACGCCAAAGCGCTGACTGTTTCCGACTACGACATCGACCCCTTGTGCGCCGGGTGGTTTGATCATCGTTAGCGCGAGTAAGTCAGACGCGACACAGACCAATGTGTTGCGATTATGAGCGGAAGTAGTGACTGCTTCGAGGCTGCGTATATCTCCCCACGTGCCCGGATACTGTGCGAGCATACCGAAGGCTTCCCCNCAGTCACCCAAGGNCTCGGGATCGACTACGTCGATTTCCAGTCCTAGGGGTTCTGCTCGAGTCTTGATTAGGGCGATGGTCTGAGGATGACAGTCTGAAGCAACGACGAAACGCTGCGAGCGGGATTTTTTGTTCACGCGATGCATCAATGTCATCGCTTCGGCCGCAGCCGTCGCNTCGTCAAGCAGCGATGCGTTGGCCAGCTCCATACCTGTAAGGTCCATGACCATTTGCTGGTANGTTAGNAGTACCTCTAAACGACCTTGCGAAATCTCGGGTTGGTAGGGGGTATAAGCCGTATACCAGCCGGGATTTTCCAGTACATTGCGCTGGATGACACCCGGCGTAAATGTGTCGTAATAACCCATGCCGATGCAAGAGCGCATAACAACGTTTTGGTCGGCGTAGCGTCGAAGTTTGGCGAGAGCTTCTTGTTCAGTCATGGCAGGTGCCAGCTGCATCAGTTCCCTGCGGCGTATCTGCTCTGGCACCGCGGTATCGATAAGTGCATCTACTGAGCTATAACCCAACTCTCCGGCCATTTCGGCCTGTTGCTGCTCGGTCGGCCCGATATGACGGACAACAAAATCAGCCGGATGGGCCAATTGATCGCGGGTGTTAAGAGTCATTGACAGGTTGCCTCAGTGAGTGCCGGGTCGCGTCGCATGACGCGCCCGATGTAATAGAAAGAATCCGATGTCGTGTAGTTTACCAGCACGCTTTGCGTGCACCAATAAACTGTGTACGAAATTGGTGGTAAAAGGATGTCTGACTCAGCCGCTTAAGCTTAGTCCTTATTGGTGTAGCTAATATCGACAATATGCCATAAGCGCTGACCATTTGGGGTGTCGACGCTTACCTCGCTGCCCACTGGCTTTCCTAAGAGAGCTCTGGCGAGGGGCGAATCACAACTTAATTTTGATGCGCTGAGGTCAAATTCATCGGGCCCAACAATTTGCCAATAATGCGTTTTGCCGTCTTCATCCTCTAGGGTGACCTTTGCCGTGAACCAGACTTTACTGCGGTCTGAGGGTGGCTCGTGAACGACCGAGAGCTCTTCAAGTCGCTTGCGCAAAAACCGGACACGGCTATCTATTTCACGAAGACGCTTTTTCCCGTAAATGTAGTCGCCATTTTCAGAGCGATCGCCGTTGGCGGCTGCCGCTTGAACAGTGGCAGTGACTACTGGCCGTTCCTCTTTCCAAAGACGGTGCAGCTCTGCGCGCAGAGCTGCCTCACCTTCAGGTGTAATGTAAGGTGAGCCTTTAGGCCGAGGTGGTCGGTATCTTCCCATCGCTCCAGTTTAACGGGATGATAGGCTCAGCGTAATAGCAGATAGTCGCCAGCGTCGAAGGAATATTGAGCTCAAGACGGGTGAGGGAATGGGAATAGACTTGATGAATCGTATTTTTTTTGTCGCTGCGGTGCTCGCAAGTGCTGTGACGGCGCGAGCAGATGGTTGTATCGACTTATCAGGCAATCCTGTTCAGGGCGGTCTCTTGTGGGGCGAAGTCTCCCCGCGAACAGCGGTTTCATTCGATAATCGCGAGATAGCTGTGACGTCCAGCGGCGTATTTGTTATTGGCTTAGGTCGCGATGCTCCCAAGCTGGCAACGCTTACGGTCGGAGGCGATCAAGGCTGTGAGCAGAGCGTTACGGTTGCCCGTCGAGACTATAAGATATCTCGAGTTGAAGGTGTGCCACAAAAAACCGTTACGCCCCCGCCCGAAGAGCTGGAGCGTATCGCGCAAGAGCGTGAACGGGTTCGAGCGGCGAAAGCGAAGCGTTATGAGCGGCCAGATTGGTTGCTGGCCGTACAGGCGGGCTTATCTTGGCCCGCAAAAGGTCGTATTAGCGGTGTGTACGGCAGCCAGCGCTTCTACAACGGTACGCCAGGGTCGCCCCACTATGGTGTTGATGTGGCAGCGCCGACGGGATATCCGGTGTCAGCGCCAGGGCCTGGGATTGTGACGTTAGCCGAGCCTGATCTGTTTTATTCTGGCGGTACGGTGATTCTCGATCATGGCTACGGGCTATCGTCTTCATTTTTACACATGAGCGAAGTGCTGGTATCCGTGGGTGATGAACTCGATACAGGCGACCTTCTTGGTCGCGTTGGCGCCACAGGGCGTGCGACAGGGCCCCACTTAGATTGGCGTATGAGCTGGGGGCGGGAAAGAATTGACCCACAACTTTTAGTGCCCCCGATGCCGAAATCGCCCTGACACCGTATACTCTGCGATTGCGTTTACTTTATTCAACTATTGGAGGTTTGTGTGCTTGATTCCAAGTTGCTCGATATTTTGGTGTGCCCTGTGTCCAAAGCGCCCCTCGAGTACGATAGTGAAAAGCAGGAATTGGTCTGTCGCGCCAGCGGTTTGGCGTATCCTATCCGCGATGATATTCCCGTCATGCTCGAGAGCGAAGCGCGTGTCTTAACGACTGATGAAAAGCTGCGCTGAGGGGTATGAGTATGGCTGATACGATATTCGGCAAGATGACCCGCGGTGAAATCCCTGTGGATTTTGTATATGAGGATGATCACTGTGTCGCTATTAACGATATTAATCCGCAAGCGCCCGTCCATATTTTGGTGATTCCACGCAAACCTATCCCCCGATTAGTTGATGCAACCACAGAGGATCAGGCGTTGTTAGGTCATCTACTGGTAGCTGTCGGCAATATCACTCGTCAACTGGGCGTGGATGAAGGTTTTAGAGTAGTTATTAATAATGGCGAGGGAGGTGGCCAGACGGTGTTCCACCTTCATCTGCATATTCTGGCTGGCCGGACTCTGGTGGAAGGGGAGCTGTCCCAAGGGATTCAATAATCTGCAGCCGCTACATTGGTTTTAGTCATTAGGCATTACACCACTATTTGAGAGAACACCCATGAAAACCGCTGAAATCCGCGAAGCGTTTCTATCTTATTTCGAAAGCGAAGGACATACCCGCGTGGCATCGAGTTCACTGGTACCCATCGATGATCCTACGTTGCTGTTTACCAATGCGGGAATGAATCAGTTTAAAGAAACGTTCTTGGGAGTGGAAAAGCGTGACTACGCCCGCGCCACTACTTCCCAGAAGTGCGTGAGAGCCGGTGGTAAACATAACGATCTGGAGAATGTTGGCTACACTGCCCGCCACCACACGTTCTTCGAAATGCTTGGTAATTTCAGTTTCGGCGACTACTTTAAGCGCGAAGCGATTCAGTTCGGATGGGCATTTCTAACCGAGGTTTTACAGCTTCCGAAAGAGCGGCTATGGGTAACGGTGCATATCAGCGACGATGAAGCTGCCGATATCTGGGTTAATGAAATTGGTGTCGATCCCAGCCGATTGTCGCGTTTAGATGAAGATAATTTCTGGCAGATGGGGGATACCGGTCCCTGTGGCCCTAGTTCAGAGATTTTTTATGATCACGGTGCCGATGTCCCTGGGGGGCCTCCTGGTAGCGAAGACGATGACCTGGATCGCTACATTGAAATCTGGAATCTAGTATTCATGCAATACAACCGAGACGCTGCCGGTGACCTTCATCCGCTGCCCGCGCCTTCGGTGGATACTGGCATGGGACTTGAGCGTATTGCCGCGGTGCTCCAAGGCGTTCACTCGAACTACGAAATTGACCTTTTTCAAGCGCTTATTGGCGCTACTGCACAGTGCCTAGGCGTCACAGATCTCGAAGAAAAATCCTTGCGGGTGGTGGCTGACCACTTACGGTCCTGTTCATTCCTCATTGCTGACGGTGTTACCCCGAGTAACGAAGGCCGCGGTTATGTACTGCGACGGATTATTCGCCGTGCGGTGCGTCACGGCAATAAGCTGGGCGCAACTGAGCCATTTTTTGCAAGCTTAGTTGAAACCTTGGTAGAACAAATGGGTGACGCCTACCCCCAGTTGAGAGAGAAGCAGGCTGTGATCGAAGCTGCCCTGGCAGGTGAAGAAGAGCAATTTGCGCGCACCCTAGACAAAGGTATGGCCATACTTGATGAAACGCTGGGCGGGCTCGAAGGCAGTGTTATTCCAGGGGAGGTTATTTTTCGTTTGTATGACACCTATGGCTTCCCTGTCGACTTGACCAACGATATCGCTCGGGAACGACATTTAACCCTTGATCTCGATGGTTACGAGACTGAGATGGAGCAGCAACGACGTCGTTCCCAAGAGGGCGGTAGCTTTAAGGTCGACTATTCGGGCGTGGTCGCGCTCGAAGGTGAAACAGCGTTTTTAGGGTATGAGGCTACATCAGCACAGGGGCACATTGTTGCTCTGCTCAGTGACGGCGAAAAGGTTGAACGTTTAACTGAGGGGCAGGAAGGTGTCGTGGTACTTGACCAGACGCCATTCTATGGCGAGAGCGGTGGTCAGGTAGGTGACTGTGGTCTTCTCAGCAGCGATTCAGATCGGGCCGATGTGCGTGATACCACGAAATCACAGGGGCACCATCTGCACCATGTCAGCGTTACTGCAGGTGCCCTGACTGTCGGCCAAACAGTGTCTGCCACTGTAGACGCATCGGTCAGGCAGCGCATCCGCCTTAACCACTCGGCGACGCACCTTTTGCATGAAGCGCTTAGGCGGGTGCTGGGGGCGCACGTGGCTCAGAAAGGGTCCCTCGTTGATTCCGAGCGATTGCGCTTTGACTTTTCCCATGGCGAAGCCGTTAGCGCAGAACAGTTGGCGCGTATCAGTGCAATGGTTAATGATGAGATTCGCTGCAACACCCTCGCGCAGACCCAAGTTATGTCTATGGATGATGCGGTTGCCGCGGGTGCGACCGCGCTGTTTGGTGAAAAATACGGCGATGAAGTGCGCGTACTTAGCATGGGTGCCGAGGGTTTCTCGGTAGAGCTTTGCGGTGGTACTCATGTGGAACGAACAGGCGATATTGGCCTGATGTTGATCACTGCTGAGTCTGGTGTCGCCTCGGGTGTTCGTCGTATAGAGGCGGTCACTGGAGAGTTGGCATTGGATCTGGTGAGTCAATCTCAAACACAGTTAAGCGAAGTGTGCGTTGAACTCAAAGCGAACCCACAGAATTTGATTGAAAAGGCCGGTTCGCTGCGTGCTGAGCTTAAAGGGTTGGAGAAAGAAGTCGCGCGGTTGAAGCAAAAGCTAGCCACATCCTCAGGTGGTGACTTGACGTCCAACGCGGTAAATGTCTCTGGTATTAACGTTCTCGCCGCGCACCTTGAAGGCGCCGATGTTGGGACCCTGCGAGACACCTTGGATCAATGCAAGAACAAACTGGGCACAAGCGCCATACTGCTTGCGGCCGTAGAGGGCGATAAAATCAGCCTGGTTGCCGGAGTGTCGAAAGACGCCACGGATAGAATTCGAGCGGGCGATATCATGAAAGAATTTGCCGGGCGCCTTGGGGGAAAGGGCGGCGGCCGTCCCGATATGGCTCAGGGAGGTGGAAACGATGTTGCGGGCTTAACCGCGGCGGTGGCTGCCTTCCCTGGCTGGGTTGCCGAAAACCTTGTTTAAAACGCGCTGGGTTTAGACGCGCTGGCTCTTCATTTTAAAGCGTATTTCGGGTAAGCTCGCGACCCTTTTTTGGCAGCCACAATTAACGGAAGGCTATGGCCCTTATTGTTCAAAAATTTGGCGGGACGTCGGTTGGCACAATCGAGCGTATTGAGCGTGTCGCTGACAAGGTCGCGCGCTTTCGCGATGAAGGCCATGACATTGTGGTCGTGGTTTCGGCAATGTCCGGTGAAACCAACCGCCTGATTGGACTCGCGACTGACATACTTCCTGAAGGACCAACGCCGCGAGAGTTAGACGCGTTGGTATCTACGGGCGAGCAGGTCACGTCTGCTTTACTCTGCATGGCATTGCACAAGCGAAACGTGGGTGCGCGCTCTTATAATGGCAGCCAAGTGCGTATTCTTACCGATGACTCGCATACGAAAGCGCGCATACGACATATTGATGACGTTAAGTTGCGCGGCGAATTAACGCAGGGCAATGTCGTAGTGGTGGCGGGCTTTCAAGGCGTCGATGAAAACGGCAACATAACAACCTTAGGCCGCGGTGGCTCGGACACTACGGCGGTGGCTCTGGCTGCGGCGCTTAAAGCTGACGAATGCCAGATCTACACCGATGTCGATGGTGTCTATACCACTGACCCGAGAGTCGTGGATGGCGCCCGCAGGTTAGAAAAGATTACCTTTGAAGAAATGCTGGAAATGGCCAGCATGGGTTCAAAAGTTCTTCAGATTCGGTCGGTAGAGTTCGCCGGCAAATATTCGGTGCCGCTGCGTGTCTGAGCAGCTTTGAAGATGGCCCCGGTACATTGATTACCATGGAGGAGGATGCGGCTGTGGAAGCTCCCGCAATTGCTGGAATTGCATTCAACCGCGATGAAGCGAAGCTAACTGTGCTCGGTGTGCCCGATATTCCCGGGGTTGCTTATCGTATTTTGGGCCCTATTGGTGAGGCCAATATTGAAGTTGACGTTATACTGCAAAATATTGGTGAGGATGGTAAGACGGACTTTACCTTTACAGTGGGGCGTGGTGACTTAACGCGCAGTCAGGATATTCTCTCTAAGACTGTGACCGACCTCGGCGCTGCAGAATTGCGTGTCGACTCAAAAATTGCCAAGGTATCGGTTGTTGGTGTGGGAATGCGTTCTCACGCAGGTGTGGCATCGCTTATGTTTAGGGCTTTGGCCGAAGTCGGTGTTAACATTCAGATGATTAGTACCTCGGAGATCAAGATTTCCGTGATAATAGAAGAGAAGTTTTTAGAGCTGGCAGTGCGCACACTGCACTCGGCGTTTGAGCTAGATGCGGAGCCTGAGGAACAACCGACGGCGGTTTAGCTCTTTATAATAACTAGCCCGCGCTCACGGTTGATGCGGACTAAACATCGAAGCACAGGGACGTAGGCGATGTTGATATTAACAAGACGAGTAGGAGAATCGCTGATTATCGGTGACGATGTCACGATNACCGTGCTCGGCGTCAAAGGTAACCAGGTGAGGATCGGTGTCGATGCTCCTCGCGATGTTGCTGTGCATCGAGAAGAGATCCTCGATAGACCCAGAAAAGACACTCCGTCCATAGGCGAAAAAGCGGACGAACAAGCGGACGAACAATCGGATCAAAAATGATCCCACTAAAGGTTTTTCGCGGGGCTCGACTTATGTTAGGCTTCGCGCCGTTCGGAGAAGTGGCCGAGTGGCTGAAGGCGCGCCCCTGCTAAGGGCGTATACGTTAATAGCGTATCGAGGGTTCGAATCCCTCCTTCTCCGCCATTTT
>JGI26086J50260_1002171_pt1 | contig 10726 bp, 10 predicted proteins | sample SaaInl3SG_22_DNA_FD_50260 | JGI IMG/M metagenome (IMG submission 50260)
TATCTTTTATAAATATTAAGATTTTTAAGTTTCTAATATTTATTCTAAAGAAAACTAAAGAGTTCTAAAGAAATGAACAAAAAATATGCAATGTTACAAATTGATGCCGATGTTCATCGATTGTTGAAGGAGTTTTGTAAAGATAAAGGATATAAGATGAATGGGTTGGTGGAGAGTTTGATTAAAGAAAAAGTATCTCCAACTCAAACCCTCCCCACTAATATATTAAGGTCTAAAACTTAATATTACTGAATCCATTTACTTTTTTGATTTCCATTAAGGAATCCACTACATCTCTCATTGAATCGATGTGAGAAATAATCATCACAAAATCAAATTGAGTTTTTAGATAAGCAAACAACATATACAATGATGTTAGGTTTTCGTTATCCAAAGTTCCGAATCCTTCATCCACTACTAAGAAGTTAGGACGAGGTAGGTTGCATACATTGATTAGAGCGATTCTAATGGCTAGTCCTGATATAAACTTCTCCATACCACTACACATCTCCAAACTCCATTTCTGGTCATCGTAAACGATGTTAGCGTTGATGTTCTTACCATCCATATCCAATTGAATACCAAACTCTACAATTTGACCTAAGATGTTGTTTACTTCACCTTCAATCATTGGAAGTGCTTTCGAAATTAATTCATAAGATACACCATCCTTACCCAATGAGTTTAAATAGTATTCAAACAAACCATGTTGTTCTTCTAACTCCTCAACCTCTTTGATTCTACTTTCAATAGTTTCTTTTTGATTCGCTAAGGAAGATACTTCACCATTTAATTTCAGAAGTTGTTTATTAAATTTATCAGCTTCATTTTTAGATGTAGTTAGTTTATTTCTTACATTTTGAATTTCGGTTCTGAGTTCTTTATTCTTTTGAATTTGCTTTTCGTTATCCAAATAATCCTCAATAAGTTGCTTAACTTGATAAACTTCGTTTTCTAACTTAACTTCTTGAGTTTCGAATGTTGATAACTTGTTGATAAGTGTGTTAATATCTTTTTCAACTTTAGTTTCTTCACTTTTTAGTTTAATAAGTTCAGTATGTAAACCTTCGTATTTTTTACGAGTATCGATACCTAAAAGAAGTTCGTTCTTATACTCAAACTTTTCTTTCNTCTCAACCGAAATGATAGATAANTCTGCTTCTACACCAACTTTAGCATCAATGATGGATTCAGAGTTTTCCATACAAATCTCACAATCAGGATTGTATTTATGAGTTTCTAAATGAGCCATTCGTTCTAATAGAGAATCCTCTCTAATCTTCAACTTATCTAACTCATTATCTAAATCCCTTAAATCAGATGTGTATTGATTGTATAACTCTACCTCATTTAAAATAGTATCTTCATCATACCCATCGATTTGTTCTTCTAATTTTATATGGATTTCCTCTAACTCAGTAATCTTACTTTGAGTTAAATCTCTTTGTGAAAACAAATTTTCTAAATTGGATTCCAATGTCGATTTTTTGGTTTCCAAGTCGGTCAAAGAATAATTATCTGATTTAATCTGAACAATCTTTTCGTTCAGAGAGATTAATTTTTGATTGTGAGCTTCTACTTCATCGTTTGAACTTTTTAATTGAATCTCACTTAATTTGTATTCTGATTCTTTTACTTTTAATCCAACTTCAATATCAGCTAATTTCTGAGTAAAATCATCTTGCTTAAACTTACGGATTAGGGAAGCATTATCTCTATTCTCATCTGATGCAAATGTGTATAGTTTATCAAATACATCTACACCCATAAACTGAGCAAGAATCTCTTTACGTTCAGTTTGTGATTTATCAATAAATAAAGCGTTATTACCCTGAAGTGATAATGTAGTTAATACAAAATCTTCATAGGTTCCCATATATTGTTGGATGATGGAATTGGTATCCCTCCTCTGCTCTCCATTCAAAGAGGTTACCAATCCACCTTCCTCTTTCCAAAAGGAAACATCTACTTTGATGTTTTTCCCTTTGTTAATCATCTTTGCCCTTCTTTCAATAAAGTAATCTACATCATCAATTTGAAAGTTTAGTTTACAATAGAAGTTATTCTTTCTATTATTAAGAATATTCTTTGCTAAATAAGTTCTACTTGTCTTGTCAAAAATACAAAATGAGATAGCATCAAATAGGGATGATTTACCACTAGCGTTTGGAGCAAATACACCAACCATTCCTTTAGCATTATCAAATCGTATTTTATTGTTCTCACCATAAGAGAACATATTAGAGAATTCAAAAGTCTTTGGTATCCATTGTATGTTAGGTACAACATCATCATCTACCAACTTTGAATTCATCTCTCTATTGATAGTTTTGATTTTATCAATAGTTTCTTCATCTGCAAGGTATTGTCTTTCTAAGTAATCCTTAATCAGTTCATTTTGGAATTCTACATCTCTTACATTTCCAATNGATAACTTATCATCATAAGTTCCNGTCTTTCTCTTCGAAAGAGTATCCATTCTCGTAACAGTAAATTCCTCAACCTTATATTTCTTTTTGATATCAGTTAGNGCTCGTTTAATCTGAGATGGGTCTGTATTTGAAATACGAACTCTCAAACGAGGTTTAGCCGGCATATTAGTAACGTTCGGAACTTTACCATCAACCACATCCAATGTGTAGAATCCATAATCATTTTGAATATCAAATTCTTCAAAAGTTCTACTTTCAACATCCCATAGTAAGTAACCATGTTTATCTAAAGCTTCTCCGTGATTTTGTTGAATCATTGAACCAGCATATGCAATTGTAGGAGTTCCTAAAGTTTGCCTTTTGTGAATATCTCCCAACATCACCATATCGAATCCATCAAACATATCAGTTGTGAATGAGTTAGATGAAACAGTATATCCAATATCAGTTTCTGCTAAGTTAACAGGTCCGTGGAATAAACATATTTTATTCTCACCATCTACCAATTCCGCCTTTGGCCAGTTCTCTTTATTATCGAGTATCGAATATACCACAAAAGTAATATTGTGGAAGGGATAGATACCAGTATCTCTAAGATAGTGAATTCTTTCATTGTTTAAATTTTCTACAATTGGTGTAAGTACATCCAATCTATAATTATTGTTTAAGTTACAATCGTGATTTCCAGTAATTAAGAATGTTTCTTTTCTATTTGCACATTCGGTTAAGAACCAACTGATTTCCCTTACCAATTCAGGACTCATCTCAGTTTTAGCATGAGCAATATCACCAGCTAAATAGATAATAGAATTTTTAATATTATCCTTATCTACGTTTTGTAAAAACTTTTGGAATACTTCTCTATACTCCTTATGTCTTTTTAAATTACGGATATGTAAATCCGCTAAATGGTAAATCTTTTCTACCTTCATATATTATTTAATTTAGATAGGATTAAATCATCCCAACCCGATTGTTCAGTTTCTTTTAATAAATCGTTTACTTCATCGAATCCCATATCACCAGCATCCTTTCCATTTGGAATAATATTGGTTACACTAATACCATTTTTGATAAAGTATTCAGCATGTTTAGTGGAATCTGATACTGCATCCGAGTCCAATAAGATTGTAATTTCTTTTACACCTTTTTCAAATATTTTCTTTTTCAAAGTCTTTGGAACGAACTTTCCTAAAATAGGAATTACATTTCTCTTTACTGAGAATGAATCAAATACACCTTCTACTAATGTAATGGGTTCATTCCAATTGATTTGATTATCGAATACAATCACATCTCTACTAACAGGTGGATTTTTATATTTCATTGTAGATTCTTCGTGATAAGAACGTGCTACAAAATAATTTAACTCAGCATCTTCATTGTAAGATGGTATAATAATTCTTCCACCATATAACCCATCACTACAATATCCAATATTATATTTAAGAATCTCATCCATATGAATTCCTCTACGATGTAGATATCCAATGGCTTGATTGTAATCAAAGTCAATTGATTTTGGTTTAATGTGAAGTTGCTTAAATTCTTTTGGTAGTTGTAACTTTACTACCTCTTCATTTGTTTCTGATTTAGTTGGAGTGTACTCACCATAGATAGATACAATCTTTCCAAGCTCACTTCGTTCTACATTTAATTTACGAAGAAGAGATTGAATACTTCTACCTTTTGAATCACATACCCAACAATGCCAATATTGGGTTTCCAAATTGACTTGAAGTTTCTTTTTGTGATGATGGCAAAATGGACAGTGGTGAACTTGTTCGTTTCCCTTCATAGAAGTTCCAACNCCNANTGCACCATCTAATACATTTATTACAACTAATTTGTTTCTTGCGGAGAGCATAAAATTATAGTTTCAGTAAATATACGAAATTAATTTGGATTTACCAAATTATCCGATAGTACTATTTTTTACTTCACGTAAAAATTCTGCTAATTTTTCTAATTTTTGAATAATGGATGGGTCTCCATTTTTTCCTTTCATTTCTCTGATAATATCTTGTAGGGAACTTGCTCCAACAATTAATGCATCATCTTTTGCATTTAAGAATGCTTCTGAGATATTGTATTTGTTTGCAATCTGGCTTAAATTCATAATTTTGTTTTAAAATATAGTTTGATACCAAATATACAAAATATTTTCCACTAATCCAAATCTTTTCTATAATATTTTCCACTAATGTTTCCATTCAGGCAATTTTCATCTGAAAGGACATCGTATTTGAACATCCAATATACTTCGTAATATGATAGGGATTTTTTGGAATTACAGAATTGAATGATTTCTCGTTTGAATTCATCCTGCTTTCCTTCTTTGACTTGTTCGTTTATCCACTCATTAGATGAGTAGTATTTTTCCCAATCGGATGCTTTACGAACTTTCTTTTTAAGAGGAGGTCTACCACCAATTCCAGCAGCTTTTCGTTCTTCTTTTAGTTTAATAAGTTCTCTTTTTCCGATTTTTACATTTCGAACACTTTCTAAGGATTTCTTACCAATGTAGTATTTACCAGTAGGAATATGTTCTATCTTATAAACAAATCCTACGGAAATTTCAGGTATAACATCTTCGGTAACATCGTTACCATTCCATAACCAATTTGACATTAAGTCTTATTTAAATTTATCTGAGTAAGGTTTTGAAGGAGTATGACCTGCTCCACCTTTTCCCAATTTTCTACCACCAGCGGCTTCAATTGCCTTTTCATCTTTTGATAAATCTCTTCCACCATCAGCTTCTAATGGGGTTTTATCACCACCTTTAGTATTTGCCTTTGAGGTTGCAGGTGGGGTCTTTTTTAATCTTTCTTCTAAATTCATAATAGTATCTCCTATTTAGTATAAATATCAATTAAGTATCAAAACGAACAATAAAGTTCAATGGATAATCTGGTAATGATTTAATTGGTTTTGGTAGTTTAGCTACTGCCACCATATTAAGTGAATCATCATATAATCCAATAGTTGTTATATAAGGTGCAAGATATGAACCAGTTGGGTCAATCGATGCTGAATAATCATATTCACCAAATCCACCAAATTTAGTTGAATCTAATGATGATTGAATTGTATGTAATTTAATATTACCATTTGATGAATCATATGCAGTTGGATTTTGAGAAACGTTAAATTCGTTTTCTAATACGTTTAACAAAATTTCATTTTCATAGATAGTCATTGTTGAACGGAAGTTAACTGTGAATGTTAGAAAGTCAGTTGTAGAAAATACACCTCGCATTACAATCAATCCCCTATCATAGAATATGTTTCCATCTATTTCACCATCTACACTATTTATTAAATTTGAATTACCATCATCTGTATATGTAATATTCTTAGTGGTATCAGTTAAAATCATTGAACCAATTTTAACACCCTCACCATAATAACGTTGTGGTATAGGAATAACAACCATTTCAGCTGTACCATCTAATACTAAGTCATTACCAGAATCATCAGTTAATCTATTACCTAACTTATCAAGTAAAAGTATTTCAGGATATAAATTTCTTTCATCAGTTGATGTGTATGATTGCCTTAAACCAACTTCAGTAACAATAGATGCTGTTGTTGGAGTTCTATAATATTCAGATTCAATTGACCTGTAAATTAATCTTTTATATAATCCATTACTTTTTTCATCGGTATCAGNATCGAATAGAGTAGTTTCATCCTTTTCACCAATATATTTAGTAATATCATTTTCATCTAAAGTCCACTCTTTGTAAACTTTAAATGGCCTAACTACTACATCAGATTTTGGAATCTCTTTAATCATCGTTTATAATATACTTTGATATAAATATCAAAAAAAGAAAAACCTCCCATTTTAGAGGTTTAGCATATTATACCATATTGATTTACCAATTGGATTATGAACTATTACTCCGAAATAGATACTTGATATGCAGCGATTACCTCTTCAGTCCAAACTGCGTTTGCAATGGCTTGGACTTTTGGGTCTTGACTACTCACATCATCACCAGGAGCGAGAGTGTGTCTATGGAATGATTTTGCAACCACTTGACCATCTTTCTCAATGATATTTGCAGTTCTAACTTGTATGTGGTTTGTTTCTACAAGTTCTACCAAATCTACTATGTTTTTTTCTGTTAATGCCATTTTTAATTTATTTTATTGTATTATACATGATAGAATGTTACCAATGTAAACCAAGTACCAACCGATGCACTTCCACCTTGCAGTTCACTATATGCTAATGAGGTGTCTGCGTTTGATGCCATTGTTCTGAATTCAAGTTTAGTTTCACTATTTTTTACAAAAGCGTATGTAAATCCAGCATTTCCAGCAGTTACCCATCTACCACCTGTTGCCATAGATGTTGGTTCTTGATATGCACCTTGATTTGCTGGAGTAAATGGTAAACCAGTTATTTGTAAAGTACCAGTACCACCAGTACCAACANNTGCNATATTTATACCCATTCTAATCCAAACTGTATTTCCAATTTTTGTATAAGAAGCTCCTTGATAGTTATATGTTACACCAGTTGGAGTTCCAGTTGAACCAATAACTTCAGGTGTCCAAGTTCCTTCTTCGTAATCATCAAGTAGTTCGGAGGTCATACCAGCAGTATCAGATGTTCCNGAGAAGTCNATACCTTTACCAGCAGTTCCTATTACAAGGTTACCATCGGTTACTTCAACATTATCAGTACCAGCATATATTTTTAATTTTGCTACACCAGAAGATGAATTGGGTATTGAACCACTTTTGAATTCTAAGTGATTAGCTGCCTTATGAATAGCCCAACCAGTAGTTTGGTTATTCATAAAAAATAATCTGGAACTTAAAGTAGCGTTAGAACCATCTTCATTAAGAATAAGTCCATCCGCACCGTGTGAAGTAACATTTATAGAACCACTCACATCAAATGAACTAGCAGTTATATCACCATCTACATTAATACCAGTATCAAACTGATATTCTGCAGGTGTATTATTTAATCCTTCAAAATCAGCTGTAGCAACTAAATCAATACTAAATATACTACCATTTCCACCACCATCAGCATCGGTATGTCTAAATTGATACGAACCAACTGTCTGTCCATTAACAATAGTTGAGTCATTATTGGTCACCATCATTTTTGGAGTTGCAGAATAAACCTGTACCAAGTTAGCAGTTATACTTCCACCTACACCAAGTCCACCATCCACTACTAATGCACCAGTAGTTTTAGCTGCTGATGTAGTTGTGTTTGTAATACGAATTGCATTAGAGGTAGATGCTCCAGCATCAGTTACTTCTTGTAATGTTTTAGTAAGTTGAGATGAACCACTAACTACATTTATTGAGTTAATATACGATAAAGTATCTGAATCAGTATAGTGTGGGGTATCTGAACCAGATTGTACTGCCAATGAATTAATATATACTAAAGTATCGGAATCGGTATATTGATTAATTGAGCCATAGTTTGTAGTTTGAGTTACATCAATTTGAGATGAACCACTAACTACCGTCTCACTATTTAATTTAGATTTTACACCATCTGTAAATGTTGATGATGCTACATCCAATTGAATATTATCGGCATTTGCCACAATACCATTGTTTGCAGATACTACATTAAGAGTTCTGGTTGCCTCAATTGTTCCACCCCCAGTTAATCCATTACCAGCGGTAATAGTTACACCAGAGTGGTCAATATGTTCATTTGCTACAAAATTAGTTGTAGAATCGTGGTCTACTTGAGATGAGCCACTAACTACTGTTTCTGAATTTAATTTTGTTTTTACACCATCAGTAAATGTTGATGAAGCCGTATCTAATTGGATATTATCGGCATTTGCCACAATACCATTATTAGCAGATACAACATTGATTGTTCTATTTGTAGTAATATCACCACCACCAGTTAATCCATTACCAGCGGTAATACTTACACCAGAGTGTGCTATATGTTCATCAGCTACAAAGTTTGTAGTTGAATCGTGGTCTATTTGAGAAGAGCCACTAATTGTAGTTTCGGTATTTAATTTTGCTTTTACACCATCAGTAAATGTTGATGAAGCTGTATCTAATTGGATATTGTCAGTATTTGCTATAATACCATTATTTGCAGAAACTACGTTAATAGTTCTATTGGTAGTTATATCACCACCACCAGTTAAACCATTACCAGCAGTAATAGTTACACCAGAATGGTCAATGTGTTCGTTAGCAACAAAGTTTGTAGTTGCATCGTGATTTATTTGTATAGAACCACTAAATGCCTCAATTGCATCTCCAATTGTTTGTGCGGTTATAGTACCACCTAATGAAGTTGCAGCTCCAGCTATTGTTATTGATGAGTTTGTTAGTTTACCATTTGCAACAGATGCGTTAACTAATTGTGAACCATTTATTGTTTTATTGGTTAATACTTGAGAATCACTTAATGTTACGATTTCAATCTCAGCACCAATTGTACCAGCCTTCCAACTATCAGTAACACCATCCCATATAAGTGAACCAGTATCATTACCAGATGTAGTATCAGAAACATATATACCACCATTGGCATTAAATGTACCATTAAGTTGTATAATGTTATCACCCAAATTGATAGTAGTAGAATCTATGATAGTTTGAGTACCCTGTACATTCAAATTACCTAATATGGTAACATCACTACCATCTATTTCTAATGCACCATCTAAGGATGCGGTATATGCGGTAATATCCGCAATTGCAGCGGCTGCAGCATCTACTAAGGTTGATTGTGTTGAGGTCTTTAATACATTCGATGCCTCTGAATCAAGTATAGGAACCAAATCATTTGCTGAAATGGTTCCCTTTATACTTAGTGATTCTAAATAATCTTTTAATTTAATTGATGCCATGTTTGACTAGATTGTTTTGTTAAAACGATAATTTAACTTTTATCAAAACTTCTTTGTCAAATGATTTAGGAATTGGTTGAGATGTTTTAGCTACTGCAATCATTTCGTTTGAATCATTCATTAAACCAATTGTTGTAATATAGGTTTTTGGGTCAGTTTCAAAAGAAGCTTCTGCAAAATCCCCATTAGCATCAGTATAAGTTGGGTTGTTTGAATAGTTAAACTCTCTGTTAGTTGCTCTTACGAAGAAATGTTGTGTTGATACATTTTCAGTTCTTCTCGCTTGGAAATCACCACCTCTACTAATAGCTTGTATTAATCTTGCGTGATTGTATTGGTCGGATGTAGTTACTTCTGAACCAGCTAGACTTCCACTAATAACAACTACTCCGTTTGATGTATAAATCGTTTGGTTTGCAATGTTACCAACAGTATCAGCAATTGCTGATGGGTTTAGGATTAAGATACCTCTATCAGGGTAGAACAATCCGTATCCCTCATCATTAGATGCAGTAGTTGTGTTAATAGTTGCTTCGTTTTCAGTACCTAAGTTAAGTGAACCACTTACTACTTTAAATACTCTACCAGCTTTTCCTAAAGTATCTCCAAATTTCTTACCACTATCATCGATGAAAGTGAAAGTTCCGTTTGCACCAGTTAAAGTTATTGACCAGTTACCTGGATCCATTTTTTCTCTATATCTAGCTCTATTTAATGTGATAGCGTAAATTGAGTTTGAATCCTCAGCTACACCACTTCCATTTTCAAATGAGAATTTATTATCAGTTGGGTCTAATAGAATTGAACGATATTGTGCGTAAGTTGCTTTAGAAGCAAGTAGTGCATCATCAGAAGTTTCCAATGTTACAGAACCACTACCATCAACGTGTCCATATGCTACACCAAATTGTACAACAGCCGAAGAATCGGTTTGTGGGTTTGTACTAAATACATTGTAGTAGTATTCACCACTTGTAGTTTCTACTTCTGCTGAAGATGTATATAACGTTGCTAATGAACCCACATCACCAGTCCATAATCCAGTTGTTACTACTTCTATTTTAGCGTTTACTTTATCAAACTCACCGAATCTTTTATAGATTCCGGTAGTTACTCCAGCACTTGCTTGTAATTGTTGTCCAGCAGGCAATGCTGCGTTCAATAGGGATACTATATCATTGGTATCAATTACTCCATTTGCTGCTAATCCAGCAATTTGTGCTGCTATGTTTGGGTCGTTTATTAGTGCCATATCTTATTTCCTTTTATGCTTTGTATGTTACAGTTACAGGAATAGTTTGCGAACCACCCGTTTCGTTACCATATATTGTAATGGTTGTTGAAATTGTACTAGTTAGTGATGGATTCGGCGTAAATGCGAATGATAAACCACTAAGTACTTGTGCGGTAGTTGTAATTTCC
>JGI26086J50260_1002172_pt1 | contig 10721 bp, 13 predicted proteins | sample SaaInl3SG_22_DNA_FD_50260 | JGI IMG/M metagenome (IMG submission 50260)
CTAGGCTGATTGCAGGTTAATCCGTGCCATTAATTTGGCCAAGCAAGGGCGCAAAAGCCAGTGAGGCAAGGGTCAATGAAGCAACAACAAAGCTATCGGTTCATTGCATTATGTTGCTTTGTTAAAAAACAGATTAGATAAATCTGCGCCAAAATTCTGTTAATGACGGGTTCGGCGCATCACCGGGTCATCTTCGTAAATATGCGATAATAGGCGTAAAATACGAAGCACATCATGATCATCAATCGAACAGTAAATCGTTTGCGACTCGCGGCGTGTTCGCACGATGTTGGCGCGTCGTAATCGACCCAGATGTTGTGATAAAGCCGATTGGCTTAACGTTGCGATAATATTCTCCAACTCCGACACGGATCGTTCCTGACCATCTGATAATTCATTCAGGATGCGCAGCCTTTTGGTGTTGCCGATTGCCCTTAATATTGAAGTGACCTTTGACTGTTCACCTTCAAAGTCAGGTGATCTTGCCATTTTATTCTCCTGATTTCTTTTCAAATTTTGCGTCTTCCATGGTTGATTTTATAAAAGAAAAGTTAGGAAACCTTTAATATTGCGGATTAATTTGAATTAAATTGCGTTTTTTACAATTAGGCTCACCTTTTTAAGGGTTTGTTAATTTTTTGATGAGGTGGCTTGTGACGTTTGGAGTCTGTCTAGCCCTATATAATTAGCGTATCTGGATCATCCAAAAGGCGGGCTGTTGACAAAATGCGGTGGTTGCTAGCGCGTTCATTGGCTGGAATGATTGGATAGATAATGCGCTTGAATTGGCGTTCTGGCCCTTGATCAATTCGAATCATGCCATGTTGGTAAAGAGGCCCACGGATCGCCATTGCCGTTTCATAAGTAATGGCAAGCCAATAATTAAAGGGCGAGTCAAGACAATGTTCGAGTGATTGCGCCAATAGAGGGGGTGGCTTTGGCCAAATCAGATTTTCGGGAACAACGATAAAACATAATTTCATTGATAATGATTGGCCGACAAGAACAAGATTTTTGATATGTGCATCATGAACCTTGATCAGCGACGATAACACATCGGGTGTATCAAGCGACATTTGTGCCAGTCGCAACAGATCATCGGGCAGATTGCCAAATGTTAACAGCTGCGGTGTTACCAATTCGATTTTGCTTTGAAATAATTTGCGATGTTCGCTTTCCAAACTGGACAGCGCCATTTGCGCCAGATGAATGCAAATTTTACTCTGGGTGAATTGTGTGCCGTCATTTTCGTCAGCGTTATAAAGTCTGATCGTGGTTTTGACGGCTCTAAGGGCGCGGATTAGTGATAGTAAGGCAGGCACGGTTGGCTGTGCGCCAAGCGTGATCGACATTTTCTGATTAACGCGTGAGACGGCTGCGCCGCCGGTTGGCGGTGGGGCATTGGAAGCGGCAAGAATAATGCCTGCATCATTTATCGTAATATTTGCCCGCATGTAATAATGACTGCCCTAGCCGTTGAACCGTCGGCGATTGGGGATTGGGCTCTTAGAAAAAAGCACTCTAACCGCTAGCCCCAAAACAAAGCATGACAGAAAAGGGTTTATAAAAGGTTTATGCGTGTGACAAAATTTTGCGCGCCATGCGGTGGATCATGCGTTTCCGGGATGGGTTTTTGCAAAATCTTGTTGGTATGAGACCAAGAGTTGCTAGACTGCGGCCATGAAAACACCAATTTCACCTAAAATTAGCCTTGAGCGTTTGCGCCATGTCGCCGCGCAGCAATTTGATATTCGGATTGCAAGTGATGGCCGTTGGTTCCATGAAGGTGATGAAATCCGCCGTTTCGAGCTGGTCAAATTATTTGCCTCAATTCTGGTTCTTGATGATGACGGTGAATACTGGCTGGCAACGCCTGCCGAAAAGGGGCGGATTACGGTTGATGACGCGCCTTTTATCATTCGTGATATGACGGTAAAAGCCGGCGTCCGATCCCAGCAAAATGAAATATGCTTTCAAACCAATATTGATGAAATGGTTTTGCTGGACATAAAGCACCCGCTGCAATTGCGGGCTGGCGTAGAATCGCCCGATCTTCGCCCCTATATTGAGGTGCGCGACGGCTTGCTGGCCAAATTATCGCGGCCGGTCTATTACCAGCTTGCCGATTATGCCGAGGTCGGGCCAGATGGCCGGCTTGGTGTATGGAGCTATAATCAATTTTTTGCGTTAGAGGCCTGATGTCCCGCTTGTCTGATAACCCAGCCATAGTGACCGACACCGCGTTGCAAATCACCCATCTGGATTTGCAACAGCGTCTTGGTTCCTGTTTGAACCCGCTTGCCGATATGGCGGCAATGGGGCTTGACGCGGCGCCAGTGCCTGATCGGCCGGCCGCGATTTTGGTTCCGCTGTTGCGATCGGCGGGTCATTGGCATGTTTTGATGACCAAGCGCGCCGCACATCTGGCGCATCATGCAGGACAGATCAGCTTTCCCGGTGGTAAGGTTGAACCTGATGATGACGGGCCAGTTTCGGCGGCGCTTCGTGAGGCTTTTGAAGAAGTGCGCCTGATGCCACAATCAGTTAGCATCGCTGGCGGGCTTGACGCGGTGCGTAGTCCGGCAGGGTTTATCGTCCAGCCTATTGTTGGTATTGTTGGCGGGGATGACGGTCTGGATGGTTTGGTGGCTGATCCGGCCGAAGTTGATTTAATTTTTACCCTTCCCCTGTCGCATGTCATCAATCCCGGCAATTTCCGTTTGGTACCGCGCGAAACCGACGGTCGGCGCAATGATTATTGGGTTGTTGACCATGATGATCATCTGATTTGGGGGCTTTCGGCGCGCGTGTTGAACGATCTTCATCGGCGCATCGGCAAGGCCGTTTGATCTTGCCGCACGCAAACCCCATATATAAATCGATATGGCGATAAGCTAATCACCAAAATAGTGACACGAAACAGAAACAACATTGGAGTGGATTTAAGATGCGAGCCTTATTGGTAATTTTGTCCGCCCTTGGTGCGGCATTTCTGGTTATGGGATATGTACGAAACTGGCAGATGCGAAAGGCCATCAAAACCGGCAAGCCAGTTGAAGCGATCAGTAATAATTACATCTTAGGGGCGCTTGTCGGATTCGTCGTGTTTGCGCTTGGCGTCTGGTGGTTGGAATCAGATAGCGCACCGGCAAATGCAACCTATTCGCCTGCTAAAATTGAAAATGGAACAGTAACCGGGGGCGGTTTTGAGCAGCCCAAGTGACGATGATTTTGGCGGCTTGCCCGCTTGGGCGCAACGGCCGCTTGTCATGCAGATTTTTGCCCAAGCGCAGGCGCTTGGTGGCGAGGCGCGCATTGTTGGTGGGGCGGTTCGTGATTGGCTTGCCAATCATCCGGTTGGTGACATTGATATGGCGATTAATTTGCCAATCGAAACTGTGGCAGGCCATATGGTGGCTTGCGATATGCGCGTTGTTGAAACCGGCCTGAAACATGGCACAATCACGCTGTATGACGATGATGATCAAATCGAATTAACCCAAACCCGCGTTGATCTGGAAACCGATGGGCGTCATGCAATTGTGGTGCATGATCAAGATTGGGCGCGTGATGCAGTACGGCGCGATTTTACCATCAATGCTTTATATCTCGATAAATCTGGCGGCATTTTTGATCCGCTTGACGGCAAGGCCGATTTGCAGGCTGGCCGGTTGCGCTTTGCTGGTGATGCTGGCCTGCGGGTGCAAGAAGATGCTTTACGCATGATTCGCTATTGCCGGTTTTTGCCGCGCTTTGCGGCAATGGGAATTGACCCGCAAGCCGAAATGGCGTTGCGCGAACATGCCAGCCTTTGTACTGGCCTGTCTGGTGAGCGTGTGGCCAATGAAATGCGGCGCATTATGGTTGGTGGCCGCCTCAAAGATGTCATTGGCCTGATGCAAGAAACCAAAATTGACCAAGCCGCGCTAGGCCTATCGCTTGATCCATCACGATTGGCAAATGATGATGACATCGAGGCAATGATTGCCGGTCTTGGCGCGAATGTTGATTTTGCGTGGCTGGTCAATTTGGCTGTGGCCATACCGTCTGGATCAGCCGCGCTTTTGGCAAAGCGGCTGCGGCTAAGCCGCGCTGAAGAACGGTGTCTTACCCGGCTTGATCTTGGGCTTGGCGATGATGATATGACGCGGCTAGGCGGGGCAAGATGGCGGCAAGCTGCCTATTATCTTGGCGATATGGCGGCATTGCTTTTTGCCGTTCAATCATGGCGCGATGGCCATGCGCTCGATACGTCACGCCTTGCCGAACTCACCGTATGGACGCCACCACAAAACCCAATCTGCGGGGCAGACTTATTGTCGCACGGCGTTGACAATGGCCCGGGTCTGGGTCAGATGTTAAAGGAAGCCGAACATCGGTGGGTGACGTCAAATTTCACACTTGGAAAGGCGGCGCTGCTGGAATGGCTTTTTGGGAATTAGGTAAAGGTAATCATGGCCGCAATAGCAAGCCAATCCACGCCATCAATCGCGCAAAAAAAGACCGACGCAAGTGACTGGTTTCGAACACTTCGCGATGAGATTTGCGCGGTTTTTGAAGCGATTGAAGATGCCGGCCGGGATGATGATCGTCCGGCTGGCCGTTTTGCGCGCAAGAACTGGCAGCGCGACGGCGGCGGCGGCGGCGAGATCAGCCTTATGCATGGCCGTGTGTTTGAAAAGGTTGGGGTGAATATCTCGACTGTTTTTGGCACATTTTCAGATGATTTTAAAGGCCAGATCAGCGGTGCCGAAGATGATGGCAGGTTCTGGGCGTCCGGCATTTCATTGGTGGCGCATATGCGTAATCCGCATGTACCGGCTGCCCACATGAATACAAGATTTATCGCGACTTCGAAAAACTGGTTTGGCGGTGGTGGCGATTTGACCCCGCTTTTACCCGATGCGGCGGCGGGTGCTGAATTTCATGCAGCGTTAAAAGCCGCCTGTGACAGCCATGATCCTGATTATTATCCAAAATATAAAAAATGGTGTGATGAATATTTCTATTTACCCCATCGTGACGAGCCGCGCGGGGCGGGCGGAATTTTCTATGATAATTTGAACAGCGGCGATTGGGCCAAGGATTTTGCCTTTACCCGCGATGTGGGAACCGCTTTTAAAAATGGCTATGCCGAGATTGTCAAAAGCCGCATGGATTTACCCTGGACTGACGACGATCGTCATGCCCAGCTTGTGCGCCGCGGCCGTTATGTCGAATTTAATTTGCTCTATGACCGTGGCACGTTATTCGGTTTGAAAACCGGTGGAAATATCGAAGCGATTTTGATGAGTTTGCCGCCTGAAGTGCGCTGGCCGTGATGGTTTTGACGTTTGGAATCATGAGACTGGCTAATTTTCGGCAAATTTTGCGCGAAACATGCAAAATTAGGGTAGGAAAACAGGGCGCGACCATGCTAGGAAATCTGCAACAAATTTTGCCAGCCGGCATGTTTGATCTAGCAAGACCGAAACGAGTTTTGTTCATGTCGAATAACATGTTCGGAAAACAGCGTTAAAGAGGACAAGATGGCTAAATCGGATACAAACAAAAACCCCGCTAAAGGTGATGTTCAAGAACCGGGACGTCGCGATTTTATCGTTGTGGCGACCTATGCGATGGCAGGCCTTGGTGCCGCTGCAGTTGCTTGGCCACTGATTGATCAGTTGAACCCAGCTGCCGATACTTTGGCGCTTGCCAATATCGAAGTTGATATTTCGAAAATCGCTGTTGGCCAGTCGATCACTGTGAAATGGCGCGGCAAGCCGGTGTTTATCCGCCATCGTACCGCTGATGAAATCGCCCGTGCAAATGACACGAACCTCGATGATTTGCGTGACCCGCAAGTTGATACAGCGCGCGCTGAAAAGCCTGAATATCTGGTTCTGGTTGGTGTTTGTACGCATCTTGGTTGCGTTCCACTTGGTCAGAAAACCGGTGAGGTGCGTGGTGACTATGATGGGTGGTTCTGCCCCTGTCATGGATCGCATTACGATACATCAGGCCGGATTCGCAAAGGCCCTGCGCCGACAAATCTAGAAGTCCCGCCTTATAGTTTCCTATCCGACTCGGTCGTCCGTATCGGCTAATTATTTATCTAATCACTGAAAATCAAAGGTGCAAAAACGATGTCTGCCAACCAGTTTAAAAGCCCGGTAGTACGATGGATTGATCATCGGCTGCCTGTTTTTTCAATGTTGCATCATACAGCGCATGATTATCCAACGCCCAAAAACCTCAACTACATGTGGAATTTTGGCAGCCTTGCAGGCCTATCGCTGGCCATCATGATTGTGACAGGTATTGTGCTTGCCATGAGCTATACGGCTCATGTTGATTACGCATTCGACTCAGTCGAACGGATCATGCGCGATGTGAACCATGGATGGATGATTCGCTATATCCACATGAATACGGCGAGCTTCTTCTTCATTGTCGTTTACCTGCATATGTTCAGGGGGCTTTATTATGGCTCCTACAAAGCACCGCGTGAATTGCTGTGGATGCTTGGTGTGGTTATTTTCCTGCTGATGATGGCAACTGCGTTCATGGGCTATGTTCTACCTTGGGGTCAGATGAGCTTTTGGGGTGCGACCGTTATCACCAACCTGTTCTCGGCCATTCCTTATGTCGGTGAAAGCATCGTTACCTTGTTGTGGGGTGGCTTTTCGGTTGATAACGCAACATTGAACCGGTTCTTCTCCTTGCATTATTTGATGCCATTTATCATTGCCGGTGTTGTGGTTCTGCATATTGTTGCCTTGCACAGATTTGGATCAAACAACCCAATCGGCATTGATACAAAAGGCCCGCAAGACACGATTTCATTCCACCCTTATTACACAATCAAAGACGTGTTCGGCATTGCGGTATTCTTGCTTTTGCTGGCGATGGCTGTGTTTTTCTTCCCGAATGCAATGGGTCATCCAGACAATTATATTCCGGCGGATGCCTTGCAGACTCCGGCGCATATCGTTCCTGAATGGTACTTCTTGCCCTTCTATGCGATCTTGCGGGCGGTGCCTGACAAGCTTGGCGGTGTGTTGTTGATGTTTGGTGCGATTGCCGTTCTGTTTGTCCTGCCGTGGCTTGACAGATCACCTGTTCGCTCGGCACGGTTCCGGCCTTTGTTCCGTATTTTCTTCTGGCTGTTCTTCGTCAATGCCATCGCCCTTGGCTATCTTGGTGGCAAGCCTGCTGAAGGCATCTACGTCATTTTGTCTCGCGTTGCGACGGCTTGGTACTTCCTGCATTTCCTAGCAATCTTGCCGCTATTGAGCATGTTTGAAACAACCAAACCTTTGCCGAAATCGATTTCGGAACCGGTGCTTGGATCATCGGGGAGGACAGCCTAATGTTGAAACGTCTTTTTATAGCATTGTTTGCCGTGACTTTGGCAGGCCCAGCGATGGCCGCTGGTGGCGATGTTGAATTGCAAAAGCGCGACTGGAGCTTTTCTGGCCCGTTCGGTACTTTTGACAAAGCCGCCATGCAGCGTGGATTTCAGGCCTATCGTGAAGTCTGTGCTGGCTGTCATGGCATGAAGCTGATTGCATTCCGCAATTTCGCCGATCTTGGTTATAACAATGACGAGATCAAGGCGATTGCCGCCGAATATGAAGTGCAGGACGGCCCGAATGACGATGGCGAAATGTTTATGCGTCCGGGTATCGCTGCCGACCGTATGCCATCACCATATGCCAACGACAATGCCGCCCGTGCGAGCAATAACGGTGCCTTGCCACCCGATTTGTCACTGATTGCCAAGGCGCGTGGTAATGGCCCAGATTATCTGTTCAGCCTTCTTGCCGGTTATAAAGATGCACCTGAAGGCATGACAGTGCCAGACGGCATGTATTACAACGCGGCTTATCCCGGCCATCTGATTGCGATGCCCCAGCCACTGTATGGCGAAGATGTGACCTATAGCGGTGATGCTGATGATTCGATTGAGGGTATTTCCAGCGATCTGGTGCAGTTCTTGATGTGGGCTGCCGAGCCAAAGATGGAAGTCCGCAAACGCATTGGCGTGGCTGCGGTGTTCTTCCTTGGCATCTTTGTGGTGGTGTCATATATGGCAAAACGCCGCGTATGGGCTGACGTCCATTAAGCGACAGGCCCCATTAAGGGGCTAGACATTGATAAGAAATCACCCCGTCCTTGTGGCGGGGTTTTTTCTTGCCAGCTTTCAGGCTTTATCTGTTTTAAGATTTTGCAGCCTTGGCAAAATGCTGCCAATGGCCAAGCGCGCTTGGGCCGGCAGTTAATGAATGACTATATCGGCGGCGCGGATCACCAAGTGCGCCGCGCTGGCGGCTTAGACGTTAAAGCGGAAATGGAACACATCGCCATCAACGACTTTATAGTCGCTTCCTTCGATGCGTAATTTACCAGCTTCCTTGGCGCCGTTTTCGCCCTTACAGGCCAGATAATCGGCATAGGCGATCGTTTCCGCCCGAATAAAGCCCCGTTGGAAATCAGTATGGATTGCGCCTGCTGCTTGTGGTGCGCTTGCGCCTTTGGCAACAGTCCATGCGCGTGCCTCTTTTGGGCCAACGGTAAAAAAGGTCAAAAGATCAAGCAAGCTGTAACCAGCACGAATAAGCCGCGCCAATCCGGCTTCTTCAAGCCCAAGCTCGCCCAAAAATTCGGTCTTGTCAGCCTCTTCAAGCTGGGCGATTTCAGACTCAATCGCGGCCGAGACAATCACATAGGCGGCGCCTTCGGCAGCGGCCTTGTCGGCAACAAGCTGGCAATAGGCATTGCCGGTTGCTGCATCGCTTTCGGCAACGTTACAGACATAGAGAACCGGCTTTGCGGTCAATAGCTGTAAATGGGGAAGGCGGGCGGCCTCGTCGTCGGTCAGGCCGGGGGTGCTGCGGGCAGGCTGGCCATCTGATAGATGGGCAAAGATCTTTTCCATAAGAGCCAGATCGGCCTTTGAATCCTTGTCACCGCCGCGTGATTTTTTCACCAGCGCGGTCATCCGGCGCTCAAGCGAATCAATATCGGCAAGCATCAATTCGGTTTCAACAGTGGCAGCATCGCGAACCGGATCAACATCGCCATCAACATGCGTGATTTCGCCATCTTCAAAACAGCGCAAAACATGGGCAATCGCATCAACCTCGCGGATATTGCCAAGAAATTGATTGCCAAGCCCTTCGCCTTTGGATGCGCCGCGAACAAGGCCGGCAATATCAACAAATTCGAGATGGGTTGGAATGACGGTTTTCGAATTTGCAAGCTCGGCCAATGCGGTAAGCCGGATATCTGGCACCGCAACGCGTCCAGTATTTGGCTCGATTGTACAGAACGGATAATTGGCCGCTTCGGCCGCTGCTGTTTGGGTCAAAGCGTTGAACAGGGTTGATTTTCCCACATTTGGCAGGCCAACAATGCCACAATTAAATCCCATATCTGGTAAATCCTGTCTTTGGTTAATTTTGTTTTGATCCGGCGCTAGCGGNTTTGTCTTTGCCGTTATCGCCTTTTGGCTGGGGTGCCGGTGCCAGATAGGAAACGCGACTCATAAAGCCACCATCATCATGTGCAACAAGCCGGTCGGCTTCATCTGCCATTGCATCTAAAAGCGCTGGCAGCCAGCCCGTTTGTTCATCACGGCCGAAATCGGCTAAAACCCATGATTTGACATCCATCGCCTCATGCGGGGGGCGGCCAATGCCAATTCTGACGCGCCAATAATCAACACCGATATGACGGTCGATATCACGAAGCCCATTGTGACCGCCATGGCCGCCACCGGTTTTAACGCGCAGCTTTCCGGTTGCAAGATCAAGCTCGTCATGGAACACGAAAATATCATTGGCATCAATCTTGTGAAACCGCGCAATCTCGGCAATTGGTAGGCCAGATTTGTTCATAAAGCTTTGCGGCTTCACAAGGATGATTTTTTCAGACCCGATGCGGCCATCACTAATCAGCGATGGCCCCTTTTTTTTCCACGGTGAACATCCATGCCGGTCGGCAAGACGATCAATAGCCAAAAAACCGACATTGTGCCGGTTCATGGCATAGTTTGATCCGGGGTTTCCCAGTCCTGCAAATAGACGCATGATTGTCCCGTTCGGGTTGGATCGGCAAAAGCCTAGTCGTCAGATGCGCTATCGTCTGCGGCACCGGCGTCTTCGCCTTCACCAGCTTCGGCATCTTCGTCATCTTCATTCTTTACGCCGCCGCCAGGTGAGGCGATGGTCGCAACGGTGAAGTCACGATCGGTAATTGTCGGGGTAACGCCATCCGGCAGTTCGATGGTGCTGATATGAACCGAATCACCAATCTTCAAGCCGCTGAGGTCAACCGTGATTTTTTCCGGAATTGTCGTTGCTGGACATAGCAGTTCAACTTCGTAACGAACAACGTTCAATACGCCGCCAATCTTAATTCCCGGGCATTCGTCTTCATTGATAAATTCAACAGCAACAGCAACAGCCACTTTGGCCGAACCTGATACGCGGAGGAAATCCATATGAAGGACATTATCGGTCACCGGATGAAACTGAATATCACGGGTTAGAACAGTATGTTTACCGCCGCCAACCTGAATATCTAAAAGCCGACCGAAAATGCCGGGCTGATGAACAATCTTAGTGATCTCACGTGTCTCTAGGGTGATGCCCAATGGGTCCTTTTTGTCGCCATAAATGACGGCAGGGACTCGACCTGCACGGCGTACCGCACGGGCGGACCCCTTACCGACC
>JGI26086J50260_1002174_pt1 | contig 10716 bp, 8 predicted proteins | sample SaaInl3SG_22_DNA_FD_50260 | JGI IMG/M metagenome (IMG submission 50260)
CTGTTTTTTAAAAACTGTCGGGTTGCATTACTCGCAATGCCGAAGTTGATTTTTTTTTTTGTTAAAAAAGAAGTGCATTCATGAACGCCAGGCAAAATTTCAGGAGTGATAAAATGGACATCTAAGTGCTTGTCTTTTAGAAAAAATAAAGCCTCAGTTTGATCTTCTTTATCAAGAATACTACAAAAATAGTTTGCAATAATCATCGGAGATTTTCCAGTATGCATTTTTGGAAATGCAACAATTTCTTCGCCAAATAATTCTTTAAATGCAGAAGCCCACGCCGAATAATGGCTAATATAACTATCAACAACAACGCCGTCAAAATCAAATAATACTCCTTTTGGAAACATATTAATGAGTTAGTTTTCGTTAAATAATTTACTTAAATAAGGATTCAGAAATTTATTAGTAGGATCCATGCTCTGTCTTAATTTTTTAAAATCGTCCCATTTCGAGTAGATGGTACGAAGTACTGCATCTTTTGCTGTAAAACGTTTTCCCCAATGGGGTTTTCCTCCGTATTTTAAGAAAATGGTTTCTATGGTTTTAAAAGCTTCATAGGTATCTGCAGTTGCTACATTTCTAGAAACACAACCCATGGTAACAGTATCTTTTTGATAGGCATAGCTTAACCAAGAGTTGTCTTTGTAGAGAAAACGAATATCCATAGGAATATGTATAAATGATTTATTATTCCAGTTATTAATTTCTTTTTTCAATTCATCAAAAACAAGTGGAAATCTATCCAAACCAATAGTCCATTCTGCTAATTCCAAAGTGGCACCTCTCGATTTTGTTACGGTTGCTTGGTATAGAGATCCTTTGTATTCTTTATTGGAACTGAAAAAACCTTTGTATAAGAGTCGATTTGCAATCGCAGTAATCCATGGGAAAACATGCGAGTATTTATAGAGTATTTTCGAAGCTTTTCTTCGGTGTTTTAAATATTTCGGACCTAAGTTTTCAGATATTTTAGTCTCTGGAGCTATTTTATCTCCAGTAATTACATAGCCTTTATCGGTGTGAGGTAGCCATAAAATCCTAAGAAAATCATGTTTTTGCAAACGTTCTTTGATTTTTGGCAACCATTCAGAATCGTTTTCGGGACCCTCTTTTACATGGAGTGTATAAATAGGTTCACAGGTAAAGGTAACCGTAGACATTACCCCCAGTACACCGAGTGAAACACGAACTGCTTGCATTAATGCATCACTTTTATGAACATTTTTCAAGGAGCCATCTGCCAAAACCAAAGTACAACTTGTCATGTATTCACAAAGTAAATGACCACTTGTTCCATGCGTTCCTGTAGCTAAGGCACCACCAATTGTAATTGTATTGATGTCTGGTAAGCAAGGAATACACCAACCTTTGCTTCAATTATTTCTAATAAATCTCCTAAAATCATCCCCGATTGGACCGTAATGCTTCGTTCGGTTTCATCACAGGAAACAATTTTATGATAAGGTGTAATGTCAATTAACCTGTCTATTCCTGCAGCAATATCTGCCGAGGATTGCTTGGTTCCGAAAAATCGAATTTTATCTGTTTTTGCAACAACTTCTTGCAATTCTTTTTCGGTCGTAATTTTGTAAAGGGATTTGTATTTATAGGTAAGGTTTTCATTCCAACTGGTCCAAACACCATTATTTTCTTGGGTCATTTATTTTTTAATTGGCTGCGAAAATAAGGGATAATACAATCATAGCAAGTGTTTTTTTTAAAAATGATTATTAAAGATCAATTTAATTTAAAATTAATTTGCTGCGTTTTTAGCGTTGCTAAAAATTCATTCGAGATTTTAATTTTTGTATTTCTGCTTGGAAGGCTTACTTCAATTTTTTCTTTAGCATCCCAAATAGTAAAATGCAATGATTGTTTTCCTGGATTGTTTTTAAGAATGGTCTCTAAGTTTAAAATGGTGTTTTCTTTAATTTCTTCTAGGGGAATTTTAATCGTAATTTTTTTACAAAGCGCATCCATAATATCATGCAGCAACTTCATTTCTGTAAATTTCAATCTTGGTTCCCCTTTTACGCCCTCTTTATTGGTCCATCCTGGTTGAATGGTAGCGCGCACAAATAAGAAGGAGTTGGGCACTAAAAAATGTTTCATTTTCAAGTACTCTTCCCCAAAAATCCTGAATTCATGACTATCACCATAATCTTCAATCGTAAACATTGCCCATCCCTTTCCTGCCTTCGAAACGCGGTGTTGCACATCTGAAATAATACCAGCGAATGATAAATTCATGTTGAGGTACTTTGACAAATCGTCTTTAAAATGTTTTAAAGTAGCATTGCAAAAAATCATTTCATTTTTAAAATCATCCAAAGGGTGTGCAGAAATATAGATGCCAATTACTTCTTTTTCTTGAGAGAGCAATTCCATGGTACCCCAAGTTTCACATTCAGGAATGTCGGGTTCTGGAAACTGCACCGTAGAGGCTTCTCCAAACATAGATACTTGTGCAGAATTTTTATTTTCTTGGTATTTACTACCAAATTTCATGGCACGTTCTAAAAAGGTAATTCCTTTTTCATCGGTACTAAAATATTGTGCTCTGTGGGTGTCTGTAAAAGAATCAAAAGCACCCGCTTTTACAAGGCTATCAAATGATTTTTTATTTGCTGCACGCAAATCGACACGTTTTGCGAGATCAAAAATTGAATTGAAATTTCCATTTTCTTTCCGTTCTTTAATAATGGCTCTAACGGCTCCAGCACCAACCCCTTTTACGGCTGCCATGCCAAAACGAACAGCCCCTTCGTCGTTTACAGAAAACTTTAAATAAGATTCATTTAAATCTGGTCCTAAAACAGCCAAGCCCATGCGTTTGCATTCTTCCATAAAGAAGGAAACCGATTTGATATCATTCATATTGTTCGACAATACAGAAGCCATGTATTCGGCAGGATAATGCGCTTTTAAATAAGCTGTTTGATAGGCAATCCAAGCATAACAGGTAGAGTGTGATTTGTTAAAGGCATAACTGGCGAATGCTTCCCAATCTTTCCATATTTTTTCTAGTTTTTCTGCATCATGTCCATTCGCTGCAGCTTGTGCTACAAATTTTGGTTTCATTTTATCCAAAACGGCAATCTGTTTTTTTCCCATCGCTTTCCGTAAAACATCGGCCTCCCCTTTTGTAAAGTTGGCTAGTTTTTGGGAAAGTAACATTACTTGCTCTTGGTAGACTGTAATTCCATAGGTTTCTGCCAAATATTCTTCCATAGCTGGCAAATCATACTCAATGTCTTCCGTTCCGTGTTTTCGATTAATAAAAGAAGGAATGTACTCCATGGGCCCAGGTCTGTATAGGGCATTCATGGCAATTAAATCAGCAAAAACAGTCGGTTTTAAAGATCGCATGTGTTTTTGCATTCCTNGAGATTCATACTGAAAAATACCCACGGTTTCTCCCTTTTGAAACAATTCGTAAGTTTTTGTATCATCCAAAGGAAAATTTTCTGGATCNAAATCGACATTGTGTTTCGCTTTTACAATTTTGACGGTATCTTTGATTAATGTCAATGTTTTCAATCCTAAAAAATCCATTTTCAACAAACCAGCAGATTCTACTACAGAGTTGTCAAATTGGGTCACATACATGTCCGAATCTTTGGCCAATGCGACGGGAACATAATTGGTAATGTCTCCAGGTGTGATAATAACACCACAGGCATGAATTCCTGTATTTCTTACAGAACCCTCTAGAATAGTAGCTTTGTTAACGGTTTCTGCGGCTAAATCACTACCATAAGAAATGGACTTCAATTCTTCTACCAATTGTTTTTCTTCCGATCTTAAGCCAGCAACTTTCCCTTTGCTTTTTGCATCTTCACCAAAAATGTTCTTTAGCTTAATGAGCGGAATTAGTTTTGCAATACGATCGGCTTCAAAAAGGGGTAAATCTAACACTCTTGCGGTATCTCTAATGGAAGACTTTGCAGCCATGGTTCCGTAAGTAATGATTTGTGCTACTTGATTGGAACCGTATTTCTCAATCACATAATCCATTACTCTTCCACGTCCTTCATCATCAAAATCAATATCAATATCGGGCATCGAAATACGTTCTGGATTTAAGAAGCGCTCAAAAAGAAGGTCGTATTTAATAGGGTCTATATTGGTAATCCACAAGCAGTATGCAACTACTGAACCTGCGGCAGAACCCCGACCTGGACCTACGGCAACGTCCATGTTTCTGGCTTCGCGAATAAAATCTTCTACAATTAAGAAATAACCAGGATATCCTGTTTTTTCAATCACAGAAAGCTCAAAATCCAAACGCTCTTTAATAGCTGCTGTAATTTCGCCATACCGTTTTTTAGCACCGACGAATGTAAGGTGTTTTAGAAAATTGTTTTCTCCTCTTTTCCCTTCATCTTCTTCATCTTTGGGGTCTTTGAATTCATCTGGAATGTCAAATGCGGGTAATAAAACATCACGGGCGAGGGTGAAAATTTCGATTTTATCGACAACTTCTTGAATGTTAATGATGGCTTCTGGCAAGTCTGCAAAGAGGGTTTTCATCTCTTGGCTAGACTTAAAATAGTATTCGTCGTTTGGCAATCCATAACGATAGCCACGTCCTTTTCCAATAGGGGTTGCTTGCTTTTCACCATCTTTTACACACAATAAAATATCGTGTGCATTGGAATCTTCTTGTGTTAAGTAGAAGGTGTTGTTGGTAGCAACTACTTTTATATGATGGTTTTTAGAGAATTTTAATAAAGTTTCATTTACAATTTTTTCATCTTGTTGATGGTGACGCATCAATTCAATATAAAAATCGTCTTTAAACTCAGACTTCCACCATAGCAGTGCTTCTTCGGCTTGTTTTTCTCCAAGGTTTAGAATTTTACTAGGCACTTCACCATTGAGGTTCCCCGTTAAAACAATAATGTCTTCTTTGTATTTTTGAATGATTTCTCTATCGATTCTTGGAACATAGTAAAACCCATCTACAAATGCAATGGATGACATTTTTGCTAAGTTGTGATAGCCTCTTTTATTTTTTGCCAATAAAACAATTTGGTACCCGTTGTCCTTTACCGATTTATTTCTGTGATCTCCACAAACATTAAATTCACATCCAATAATTGGTTTCATTGGAGTTGTTGCTGTTTTGTTGTGCTTTAATATAGCACTTACAAAATGAAAAGAACCCATCATGTTTGCCGTATCTGTAATGGCAACTGCAGGCATGTTGTCCTTTGCGGCAGCTTTTATAATATTTCCAATTTGCATGGTCGATTGTAAAACGGAAAACTGTGTATGATTGTGCAAGTGCGAGAATTGCACATTTTCCATTTCCGCCAGCCCGTCGGAAGTCGATTTAGTTGCTTGGGTGTCTTTTAATTTTTCAAGACGTTTTCTTATTTTTTCACTTTCTCTCTTTAGGTTGATGTGTTTTAATCCAAGTACCTGAATTGGATTCGGATTGGTTTCTGAGAAGCTTTTAAAGTAGTCTGGACTTACTTCTAATTGTTCTTTTGTGAATTTTCTTAAACGGATTAACTCCAAAAAACAACGCGTAGTTGCTTCTACGTCGGCAGTTGCATTGTGTGCGTCACCAAAACCAGTGCCGAATAAATGTGTGTGCAGTTCTGTTAAGGTGGGTAATTTAAATTTTCCACCACGCCCTCCAGGGATCTGGCACAGCAATGCCGTTTTTTCGGTACAAGTATCTAAAACAGGGAGGGAGGTTAGTTTATTCTCAACACCCAGTCTGTGAAATTCACAACCCATAATATTCAAATCAAAATTTACATTTTGACCCACAATAAAGGTGGTTTTTTCCAAGGCTTCATTAAATAAAACCAGTCCTTCTGCTAAAGAAATTCCTTGTTCTGTTGCCAACTCCGTTGAAATTCCATGAATTCTCTCTGCATCGTAGGGAATGTTGTATCCTTCTGGTTTTATTAGNAAATCATTGTGTTCTATGANATTTCCCATTCCATCATGCAATTGCCATGCAATTTGCACACATCGAGGCCAGTTGTCTGTGTTGGTAATTGGGGCATTCCAACTCTTAGGTAAACCGGTAGTTTCTGTATCAAAAATTAAGTACATGAAAAAAGATGTTTGTTGATGATTTTATATGCTTAAAACGGATTGTAAATTTACATTTTTTCATAAGATTTTTAATCGGAAGTTATTAACTATTCATAGTTGTTATCACCAATTGTAATAGCAAGAGGCGCTTTTAATGTAAGCCAAAGCAGGTTTTTGTTTGTGTACCTATTCTTTTTGAAAATATGTTGCGCGTGAAGGTTGATTTAAAGCGATTAAAAAATATTGAAAATTCAGTCTTTTAGTTTCAAAAGGTTTTTGTACTTTTGCGCCCACTTACTACGAGATGGTAAGATTTTTAATAATCGAGGTCGAGAACCTTCACAAATTAATAAATTATGTCAGTAAAAATTAGATTACAGAGACACGGTAAAAAAGGAAAACCATTCTATTGGATTGTTGCCGCAGATGCACGTGCTAAAAGAGATGGTAAATACTTAGAGAAATTAGGTACCTACAATCCAAATGTAAACCCAGCAGAAATCAACTTAAACATTGATCTTGCTGTAGCATGGTTACAAAATGGCGCACAACCAACAGATACTGCAAAAAACATTTTATCTTACAAAGGTGCGATGTTAAAAAATCATTTAGTTGGTGGTATTCGTAAAGGTGCTTTAACGCAAGAACAAGCAGATGCAAAGTTTGCAGCTTGGTTGGAAGAAAAAGCAGCAAAAATTTCTGATAAAGAAGCAGGATTATCAAAAGCACAATCTGAATCGAAAGCAGCAGCATTAGCCGCTGAGAAAGCAGTAAATGAAGCAAGAATTGAAGCAGCAAAACCTGTTGTTGAAGAGGAAGTAGTTGAAGAAGTTGTTGCTGAGGCTGAGACTGAAGCAGCTCCTGAAACCATTGACGAAGCAGCAGAAAAAGCAGCAGAATAAATTATAAGAGCTACGACAATGCGTAAAGAAGATTGTTTTTATTTAGGCAAAATCGTAACAAAATATAGTTTTAAAGGGGAGGTAGTTATCAAATTAGATACTGACGAGCCTGAGTTGTACAAGGAAATGGAATCAGTGTATGTCGAATTCGGCACAAATCTGGTTCCATTTTTTATTGAAAAAAGTTCATTGCACAAAGGAAATCAGTTGCGAGTTCAATTTGAAGATGTGTATTCTGATGAAGCAGCAGATTCCATTCTGAAATGCGGCATTTATTTACCAATGGATTTATTGCCAAAACTGGAAGGAAATAAGTTTTATTTTCATGAAGTAATTGGTTTTACAGTTGTTGATGTAAATTTTGGAGAAGTGGGTACAATTGTTCATATCAATGACAAAGCCGCCCAACCTCTTTTTGAAATTGACAGAGATGGAACTGAAATTTTTATTCCAATGATTGATGATTTCATCAAGAAAGTAGATAAAGAAAACAATACAATACAAGTAGAAACTCCGGAAGGATTAATTGCCTTGTATTTATAGAGAGGTGGCCGAGTGGTCGAAGGCGCACGCCTGGAAAGTGTGTATACGGCAACGTATCGAGGGTTCGAATCCCTTCCTCTCTGCAAATGATTGCTAAATTTTAAAAAAGTTCTGTGTTTCATTTCGCAGAACTTTTTCGTTTAAAACCCAGATTGACATTGTCAAAACCATTCCAATTTAAAGAATTTACAATTCATCAAGATAAAACTGCCATGAAAGTGGGAACAGATGGCGTCTTGTTAGGTGCTTGGAGTTCTATAGAAAATGATCCGGATACTGTTTTAGATATTGGAGCAGGTACAGGGCTTATTGCTTTGATGTTGGCCCAACGTTGTGATGCGATGACCATCGATGCTGTTGAGATTGATGAGAATGCGTATGAGCAAACGGTGCAGAATTTTGAAGGCTCTCATTGGGCCGATCGCCTGTATGGATATCATGCCAGTTTTCAAGAATTTGCAAACGAAATCGCAGCGGAAGCAGCAACTTATGATTTGATCATCTCAAATCCACCCTTTTACACCGATGACTTTGAGACCAAAAATGCGGCAAGAAATAAAGCGCGATTTGCTTCGGCTTTATCTTTTGAAAATTTATTGAAAGGGGTTTCCAAAATTATCTCTGAGAATGGGGTTTTCACAACCATTATCCCTTATAAAGAGGAGGCTTATTTTATAAAATTGGCAGCAAAATATCACTTGTTTTTACACCGTGTTTGTCACGTTAGAGGAACTGCAACGGCAGCAATTAAAAGAAGTTTACTTGAGTTTTCGCTACATTCAAATGAACCACTAGCGACCACATTAACCATAGAAGTCATTCGTCATCGATATACACAAGCATATATGAATTTGACGAAAGATTTTTATTTGAAAATGTAATTTACCCTCTTACATTGTTTGGGTTGTACCCAAGATAGGGTACGTTTTTTTCTTTAAAAACAATACCGTACTCTTCCAATTCTTTCAAAATTGGTTCATAGACTTCCTTGGTTATTGGCAATTGTACTCCTGGAGTTTTGATTTCTTTTTTTAAAATTTTTAAAGCAGCAATTGCAACCGGCAGTCCAACCGTTTTAGCCATGGCGGTGTAGGTTTGATTTTCCCCCTTCACAACAAAGCTACTTTCAATTTGTTTTTTTACTCCATGAAGCTCATATCCAAAAAGATGTTGCATTACAATCATGTCTTTGTCATCGGCATCTAAAGTCCATGCATCTTCTAGAATTTTTTGCAGCATTTGTGCAGGCGTTGCATTTTTGAGTTCAATTTTCTTTTCTGCATTGAAAATATCCAATTCTACCAATTTTGCCCACATCAAATCATCTTGATCAATCTTCAAATAAGAACGTAGTTTCAATTCTACTGAGTCAGAAGGAGAGTAGGCGAGAAATAAATTTACAAAATCACGATAACTCATATTTTCTGAATTTTGAATGGTATAGGAATCATCAGTCATTCCCAACTGGACAAAAATATTCCAAGCTCTAGAAAAACCTACTTTTCGAATGGTTCCTCGGTACATTGTTGGAATGTCATCCAGTCCATAGACACTCCTGTATTTCAGTGAATCTCTATTGGCATAGGCTTCGAAATTGCCACTATCGTTTATTTTTAAAAACTCCGTTCTTCGAAACAATTTATGATAAGGGATGTATTTGTAGGTGCCTTCCTGGATAAACATCGCGGCACCCCCCTGACCTGCCAATACTACATTTCGTGGGTTCCACGTGAATTTATAATTCCATAAGTTGGTATCGCTCTCAGGTGCAACGATTCCACCACAAAAAGACTCGAACAATAACATTTTTCCACCATTGCTTTTAATACGGTCAATAACTTGCATAGCGCTCATATGGTCAATTCCTGGATCCAACCCAATTTCGTTCATAAAGACCAGTCCATTTTCTTTTACTTGACTATCTAATGCCTTCATCTCCCTAGAAATATAGGACGCAGTGACCATATGTTTTTTGAAGGTAATGCAATCTTTGGCAACTTCGATGTGAAACCTTGCTGGCAACATAGAAATTACAAGATCCGCCTTCTTAATCTCGGTTTCTCGCTGTTTTTTATTAAAAACATCCAATACAATTGCCGTTGCATTTGGGTGTTTGTTAATGAGCTTTTCTGCGTATAAAGTCGCAATATCACCAATCCTAAGTTGTAGTTTTTCTGTATCTGATTTATCCAAAAGGTATTTTATTAGAGCAGCACTTGACTTCCCAGCACCAATAATCAATATATTNTTCATAAATAAATCGTGTATTTTTGTANGAGACTAAGATAGTCTAATTGTTTAAAATTTAACAGAAACACTATAAAATGTTTAAAAATTTAGTAATTACTTGTTTTTTAGGATTGGTCGCCGTCATATTAGGGGCTTTTGGAGCACATGCTCTGAAAGAAATACTGAGTTCAGCACAACTTTTAAGCTTTGAAACGGCGGTGCGCTATCAGATGTATCATGTCATTGTATTGTTATTTGTCAATACTTACGACGGGTTTTCAACAACTCAAAAGAACAAGATCAGTTCCTTATTTTTTGCTGGGGTTTTCCTGTTTTCAGGGTCGATATACCTACTCCAACTGAAACGGATTACGGCAAAATCAATTTGGTTTATAACCCCATTGGGTGGGCTATTTTTAATCGCAGGCTGGAGTTTATTGATTGTGATATTTTTAAACAAATTACGCAAAAAGTAATAAATCATTAATTCGCTATTAAATAACAAGTCGATTCTAAAATATTATGTAATTTTGAAGCCAACAAACTTTAAAATAAAATAGATGACAGATTTAAAAACGAAATCGATTTCGTTCATTAATTTAGGAATCAAAAATGCATCCATTCGTTATCAATTAACCTCTGATGAATTACATGCATTGACTATTGAAAAAAAACAAGGAAGAACTACCTCATTAGGAGCAATTGCTGTTAATACGGGGGAATTTACGGGAAGATCTCCAAAGGATCGTTTTATTGTCAAAGATGCGGTAACAAAAGACGAAGTTTGGTGGAGTGATATAAACATACCATTCGATGCTGATAAGTTTGATACGCTTTATCACAAAGTTACCAATTACCTTTCTGGGAAAGAAATTTTTGTGAGAGATTCCTTTGCCTGTGCAGATGAAAACTATAAACTGTCCCTTCGGGTTGTCAATGAATATCCTTGGAGTAATATGTTTGCATACAATATGTTTTT
>JGI26086J50260_1002176_pt1 | contig 10713 bp, 12 predicted proteins | sample SaaInl3SG_22_DNA_FD_50260 | JGI IMG/M metagenome (IMG submission 50260)
TTGTTTATTTTTTTCATGCTCATAAGACTTAATATCATCGATAAGTTGCGCTTTATCGTCTTGATATTTCTTTTCAATCGCTTTTTTTTGTTTGATATAGTCTTGATCAATTTGATTGAGCGTTGTGATGTAATCCGTTCTAAAGGATTCTTTTTCAGAATTGAATTTTTCTTCGTTTTCATTTTTAGAAATTTCTAAATGATCGATATCAAAAATATGTTTGGTATTAATTGTTTCTAGGTCTTTGTAAAAATGTGCTTCCTTTTTTTCAATTGAATTTGTTTGTTGTTGAAGTTCATGATATGAATTTAAAAAACCTTGAAAATCTTTCAAAGTTGATGTTGGCGCATTTAAGCGCTTTAATTCATTAATAATTGTTTGTATTTTAGTGTCTAATTTCATATAAATACCTTCTCTTATTATAACACAATATGTTTTAATCTTTACTATTTCATGTTATAATTAAAGTTAAGGAGATGCCGTATGTACGCCACCATTAAAGGTTTTGTTACCATGATAGAACCGAGTTATATTGTTGTTGAAAATCAAGGGATTGGATATTTAATTTTAACGCCGAATCCTTTTAGTTATCAATTGAAGAGTGACGTGCATGTCTTTGTTCATCACTATGTAAAAGAAGATATTAACGCCCTTTATGGCTTTAAATCTTTTGAGGCTAAAAAAATGTTCATCAAATTAATTAATGTTTCTGGTATTGGTCCAAAATCTGCACTTAGTATATTAGCTAGTGATCGATTAGACGACTTAATAACCGCTATTGAAATGGCGGATATCACCTATTTGAAGAAGTTTCCTGGTATTGGACCAAAATCAGCGCAACAAATCATTTTAGATCTTCAAGGTAAAATACAGCTGACTCCAACGGAACAGCAACCTAAGCTCACAGATGTCGAAGAAGCTTTGGTCGCGCTCGGCTATAAAAAAGCAGATATTAAAAAAACACTTGCTTCTTTAGATACATCATTAACGATTGAAGACATGATTAAAGAAGCACTTAAAAAAATGATGAGGTCACATGAATAATCCACATCTGATGTCTTCAATGGCATTTAAAGAGGATGAAGAGCAATCTTTACGTCCGGAAAAGTTAATACAATATATTGGACAAAACGACATTAAAGATATGTTGTCGATTTATATTCAAGCTGCAAAGAAACGAAATGAACCATTAGATCATATGTTACTGTATGGACCTCCTGGTTTAGGAAAAACGACATTAGCACAAGTCACTGCAAATGAGCTCGATGTTAAGATTAAAATCACGAGCGGACCAACCATTGAAAAAAGTGGTGATCTTGCAGCATTATTATCGTCACTTGAACCCGGTGATGTTTTGTTTATTGATGAGATTCATCGATTACCTAGATTTGTTGAAGAAGTCCTTTATGCNGCAATGGAAGACTTTGTCTTAGACATTGTGATTGGGAGAGACGGAGAATCAAGGTCCATCCGTTTAGATTTACCACCCTTTACNTTGATTGGTGCAACCACACGTTTTGGAGATTTATCAGCACCGTTGCGTGATCGCTTTGGCGTTGTCTTTCGTTTAAATTATTATACACAAGAAGATTTAGAAACGATNTGTCGACGNACAGCGTCTGTTTATGGAAATAAAATAGATGAAGAAGCNGTGANNTCTCTNGCAAAACGTTCTCGTGGCACGCCCAGAATTGTCAATCGCTTATTCCGACGTGTTCGTGATTTCGCTGATATTATGAATGATGGTCATATTATTGAAAGTATTACNGATAATGCATTAAAGAANCTTGGNATNGATGCTTTTGGACTTGATCAAACAGATTATCGTTATTTAGAAGCAATCATTGATCGTTATCAAGGTGGTCCAGCTGGATTAGATGCCATTGCAACACAAATCGCTGAAGAAGTCACAACGGTTGAAGATGTATATGAACCTTTTTTACTTCAAGAAGGCTATATTAAACGTACACCTAGAGGTCGAATTGCAACAAAAAAAGCATATGATGTTTTAGGCAAAACATATTATGAAGGCTTTTTAAAAACATGAAGTTANCNTTATTTGATTATCATTTAGACCCAAGTAAAATTGCGCAGCATCCNAGTGAAAAACGCGATCATTCAAAATTATTACGCGTTGATAAGAATGCGAAACAAGCACCAAAAGATTATATGTTTTATGANTTGCCTAACTTGTTATCAAANGGTGATGTTTTAGTCATCAACAATACCAAAGTGATTCCAGCAAGGCTATTTGGTAAAAAAGTATCAACGAATGCCCATATTGAATTACTGCTTCTTGATGAAGTTAAAAAAAATGTCTATCAAGCATTAACAAAACCAGCTAAAAAGATTGCAGTTGATGATGTCATCATGTTAAGTGATACCTTTAAAATGCGCTGTCTAGAGATTAAAGAAGATGGCATACGCGTCTATGAAATGCTCTATGACGGTATCCTTATCGAGCAACTTGAAGCACTTGGAAAACTTCCTTTACCGCCTTATGTAAAAGAAATCAATGATGATGACCGATATCAAACAATTTATGCAAAACATTTAGGGTCAAGTGCTGCACCAACAGCAGGTCTTCATTTCACTGATGACATCTTTCATACGCTAAAACAAAAAGGGATTGACATCATTGAAATAACGCTTCATGTTGGTCTCGGTACGTTTAAACCAGTACAAATTGATGATATCACCAAGCATCATATGCATGAAGAAACCTATGTGATTTCACAAGATGCTGCTCACCAGTTAAATCAAGCAAAACAAGATGGAAAACGTATTATTGCAGTCGGCACAACAAGTCTTAGAACATTGGAATCCAATATAAACAATCACACATTTCATGCAGGCACATTTCAAACCTCTATTTTTATTTATCCAGGCTATACCTTTAAAGCGATCGATGGCTTAATCACGAATTTTCATTTACCGAAATCAACATTACTTATGTTAGTCTCGGCCATCACAGAAAGAAATTATATGCTTTCATGTTATCAACATGCAATCGATCATGATTACCGTTTTTTCTCGTTTGGTGATGCAATGCTAATCTTGTAAAAAAATATGGCAATTTAGCTTAGAATTTAGTATAATAAAAACATATGAACTCTCGAGGTAAAAATATGAACCAGACATTTTATATTATTTCAGAATACGGGTTACATGCAAGACCTGCGACGAAACTCGTGAATACAGCGATGGCTTTTAAATCTGAAATCCATCTTACATGGGAAGATAAAACAATTAATTTAAAATCAATTATGGGGTTAATGTCTTTGGGGATTTATCAAGGTCAAACCATTACGATTGAAACTGAAGGGCCTGATGCTTATGAAGCATTAGACGCTTTAACAACATTTATGATTCAAGAATCACTTGCTAAGAAAGTTTAAATTGTGCGCCAAAAGTTTAACAAACACGCAACAGATGCTTTCTTTATCCATCATCATACATATATGAAACCGACGCCACTTTCTTTAAGTGGCGATGTTATTTTAGAAATTGGTTCTGGGAAAGGTGATTTTATTTGTCAGTATGCAAAAGATCATCCAGAAAAAACCTTTGTTGCGGTAGAAATGAATCGACATGTGTGTTACTATATTGTCTTAAAAAAAGAAGCATTACAACTTGAAAACTTACACATTATTTTAGATGATGCCATGCATTTAGATCAATATTTGCCTGAACACTCTGTTCAAATGCTGTACTTACAATTTTCAGATCCATGGCCAAAAGCCAAACATCACAAACGCCGGTTAACATACCCATCAAAATTAGATTTATATGGGAAGCTACTTAAGCAAGATGGACACCTCGTTTTTAAAACAGATCATCAAAAACTATACATTGAGTCTAGCTTTTATATACAAACAAAATTTAAGACCATTCACTTTGAAGATGATTCAAAACCTTGGATGTATATGACGGAATACGAACGTAAAAAAAGACCACATGGGCCGATTTATCAAATTACCGCAGGAGAATATCATGAAACATTATGAAGCTTTGATGACGTTACCAGGAACACCTGGTGATGAATCTGAAATTAAAAATTATGTGAGACGTGTCATTGAAACCTATCCTCAATATTCAATCATTGAAGATCATTTAGGATCCATTTTTGCATTTAAAAAGGGAAATTCATCCTATAAAGTCATGGTTGCTGGACATATGGATGAAGTCGGATTCATGATTGTTGGGATAACCCAACAAGGCATGTTACACATTCAACCTATTGGTGGCATTGATCCGTCAATCGTGAGCGCACAAACCTATGACATCCATACACAAAAAGGCACTCTCAAAGGTTATATAGGTGCCATTCCACCACATTTAAAACTCAATCAACAATTAGACTTTGAAAAAATTCTTGTTGATATTGGTGCGAGTTCAAAGGAAGAAGCCATTGAACTCGGTATTCAACTTGGCGATCGGATGACATTTGAACCAAAGTTTATCAAATTAACACAAAACAGATACTTAGCAAAATCAGTTGATAATCGTTATGGAGTCGGGTTAGCACTCGAGATGATCGAAGCATTCAAAGATGAAACACTCGATTATGATCTTTATATCGGTGCGACTGTTCAAGAAGAAGTTGGATTACGTGGTGCCGAAACAAGTATCAATATGATACAACCCGATGTCTTTATTGCATTAGATGCCTCACCGATGAATGACATGCAAGAACCGGCAGAAAATGGTTTAAATCAAGGATTTTTACTCCGTATGTATGATCCAAGAAACACCATGCCAGAATATTTAAAACAGAACATTGCGTCATTAGCAAAAAAACATCATATTAAGTATCAATATTACATTTCTAAAGGTGGTACTGATGCTGCAAAAGCATTAGATATGCACGAAGGTATTGTCGCAACAACCATTGGTTTGCCTTCAAGATATATTCATAGCCCAGCCGCGATTTTTGATTCACGTGATCTTGAAGCATGCCATCAAATGACATATACCTTACTTAAACATCTGAATCAAGTATCCATTAAAAAGCTTAAAAAAGGAGAATTTAATGTTTTATAGTTTGTCAAACGGTTTACTTATGCCAAAAATAGGATTAGGTACATTTCTTATATCCAATGACGATGCAAAAACGATTGTATTAGAAGCGATTAAAATCGGATATCATCATATTGATACCGCCCAAAGATATGAAAATGAAAAGGGGATTGGCGAAGCCATTAAAAATGCTTCAAAACCTCGCTCAGGATTATTCATTACGTCAAAACAAAAATATCATATGCCTTTTGAAGAGGCAAAACAAGCATTTTTTCAAACACTAGAAAATTTACAAACGGATTATCTTGATTTATTTTTGATTCATTGGCCAAGCCATGATAAAACCATCAATCAAGAAACATGGCGATTTTTTGAATGGCTTTATGAACATAAATATGTAAAAGCGATTGGTGTTTCTAATTTTACGCGATCGCATTTAGAAGATTTATTTGAAACAGCAACAATTAAACCTCATGTCAATCAAATTGAATGCCATCCTGGACTTACACAAGCGCCATTACGCGCATTTATGGCTGAACATGATATTCAAACAATTTCGTATGGACCGTTTATGAGAGGTCAAATTTTTGAACCACCGTATCATGATGTTTTATATCAAATTGGTCGTAAACATACCTCCACCATTGCACAAGTTGCAATTGCTTGGGGGATACAACAAGGCATCTTTATGATTCCAAAATCCAGTGATCTGAAGCGATTAGAAGAAAATCACCGTGCAGCAAGCATCTCATTATCCGATGAAGAAATCCAAGATCATCAATCGATTAAATCGCGGGAAACGCGTCTATACCGATCCCGATAATAATCCTTGGGGTATTTTTCAAGCAACAAATTCATAATTTAAATTTTTTTTATTATAATATTCATGGGACTCAATACGAGCCTAAAGGAGAAAATAATGTTTAAAAATACAAAAGAACTGGTGTTCTTATCAATGTTTAGTGCCATTATTTTAATGATGTCACTCATCCCTAATTTAGGGTTTATTGTGTTGTTTCCTGGAATTTCGATTACCATCATTCATATTCCTGTCTTAGTAGGTGTGATGATTGTGTCTAGAAAACAAGCCATTTTACTTGGTCTCATGTTTGGATTAGGATCATTATTTGCCGCTTTAATGCGTGCATCAACACCAATAGAACTTGCGTTCATTAATCCGCTCATTTCTGTATTACCTCGCATTTTATTTGCGTGGTTTGCCTATGAAATTTTCCATGTATTAGCGTGGTTATCAAATAAAGTCTCACCCTTAGTATCCCTTTGGTTTGTTCGTGTGATCTTTTTGTTTGGTCTTTATTTACTCGGTCTTTATCTTATTGATGTCTTAGAAATCAATCCAATATTAATTTGGATGGGTCTTGCGATTAGTTATGTACTTCTCATTATGTTAACGATCCGTTATGTACGAAAAGGTAAAAATCAAGCGTTTATCGCATCTGCAGCACTTATTTCAACTTTGGTACATACCATTTTGGTATTAAGTGCTTTGGTATTAATTCGACCAGAATTTTTTAATACAACACTGGGTGGTGCCGTTGATATTATTTACGGAATTATGGCAACAAATGGCGTTTTAGAAGCCGTTGCTGCAACACTCATTGTGACACCGATTGTACTCACCTTAAAGGAAGTTATTCGATGATTGTATTATTCGATATCGGAAATACGAATATCCATGTCTCAAAAGTTATGGATGGTATCTTATTGCCTCAATTAAGAATTCATACGGATGTCACCTTAACATCAAGTCTTATCCACCAGCAAATTAAAGATTATTTAGGGGATGATCACGTCACAGGCATCGCGATTGCGAGTGTTGTGCCGAGACTCATTCAGCCACTTATCGAATTGTCTGAAACGTTTTTTCATGTGACACCACTTGTATTAAAACCCGGTATCAAAACAGGATTAAGCATCAAAACAGATTATCCTCAAGAAGTTGGTGCTGATTTGATTTGCGCCGCTGTTGGGATACAAAATGAAGATGATCACTTAATTATTGACTTAGGAACAGCGATTAAATATATTTATGTTTCTAACCATCAAATGAAAGGTGTTATCATCACACCAGGTGTCGATATTTCGATGCGTGCACTTGTTGGGTCAACAGCGTTATTACCGGATATTACCATTGATATTCCAAAAAAAGTACTTGGTACCAATACCATTGAATGTATGCAATCAGGCGTGACGTATGGTGTTGCAGCACAAATCGATGGTCTTATTCATGATATTGAACAAGAAGTCGGCAAAAAATTAAACATTGTATTAACAGGTGGCATCGCACCGCTCATTTCAAAAATAGTTAAAACACCACACATCTTAGAGAAAGAACTCGTCTTAAAAGGACTCTATCACATATATCAAAAAAACGAGGTATTCCATGCAAGCACATGAAACATATCTATTATGGAAAAATCATCCATTATTAGACAAGGAATTAAAAGTAGAACTTGTAACATTATCCGATCAAGAAATTCTTGAGCGTTTTACATATCCACTAGAATTTGGAACTGGTGGATTACGAGATAAAATGGGCGTCGGGATATCGCGATTAAACATTTACACAATCGCGCAAGCAGCCAAGGGTTTTTCTTTATATTTAAAGAAGATGTTTCAACAAGGTAACGTTGTCATCAGTTATGATAATAGAATGCATTCTAAACGTTTTGCGTTTGAATGTGCAAAAGTACTCATTCATGATGGCTTTGAAGTCTTTGTATTTGAGTCACTACGTCCAACCCCAATGTTAAGTTATGCCGTGAGACATTATCGTGCCATTGGTGGCATTATGATTACAGCATCTCATAATCCTAAAGAAGATAATGGATTTAAAGCCTATAACCATACCGGTGCACAAATCAATTTAGAAGAAGCAAATGCTGTCATTCAAGAAATTAAACATATCAAAGATATCTTTTCTATTGAAAAAGCAGATGCATCAAAAATTCAATTAATTGATGCATCCTTTGATCGTATCTATTTAAATGACATTGCGTCCATACGCATCCATCGTCATGTAGCCCCCATAAAAGTCAGTTATTCGCCACTTCACGGAACGGGTTCAACCGTGATTCCTCAATTATTAAAAGATCATGGATTTCAAGTATTTTCTGAAACGAATGAGAGTCAAGTGGATCCCTTATTTACGTATACTGAATCTTCTAATCCCGAACAAGAAAAAGCATATAAAAATGGATTAACCCTTGCAAAAGAAACACAAAGTGATGTTTTATTTATTACCGATCCTGATGCAGACCGATTGGGTGTTGCGGTTTTACATAATGGCGCATATGAACGCTTAACAGGGAATCAAACGGCCGCATTAGAACTTTATTATTTGTTAGACCAAAAATCTAAACTTCAAACATTACCTAAACATGGCAATGTTTATACCACCATTGTGACATCGGATTTGATTAAGAAAATTGCTTCCCATTTTCAAATCAACGTCATCGAAACACTCACTGGCTTTAAATTCATTGGTGAACAAGCAGAACTCGCGACAACGCCGTACATCTTTGGATGTGAAGAATCTTATGGGTCTTTAATTTCTGACAAGGTGAGAGATAAAGATGCTGTTCAAGCCTGTTTATTTTTAAGTGAAATGGTTGGTTTTTATAAACAAAACAACCAATCACTCATGGATGTTTTAAATCATATATATGAAACGTTTGGCTATTATGTGGAACATACCGATAACTTTTTCTTTGAAGGGATTCAAGGCAAAGAAGATATGAAAAACATCTTGAATCATCTTAGAGAGACCGCATTTCACCATCCTAGCTTAACTTTAATTGAATCAAGAGACTATTTGATTCAACAAGGACATAAAGATGGTCAATCATTTAAACTTGACTTACCGAAGTCGAATGTATTAGAATATCGCTATGATAAAGGTTTCATCATCTTAAGACCAAGTGGAACTGAACCAAAACTTAAAGTATACTACGGCTTTCATAGCAAAAATTTAGCAGATACTCAAGCACTTGTTAAAGAAAGTCAAGACATCATTCAAACTGTTTTGAAAGGATAAATTATGCTGACACGCATACAAAAAATATTTGATGCTATGGAGCAACAAAGCGTTGCCTACGTCTTTAGTGGTGATGCCATCTCTAAAACAGCGGATCAACATTTTCCATTTCAAGTTAATAAAAACTTTTTTTACCTCACCCATCTTAATTTGCACCAAAGTGTACTCGTCCTCATCAAACACAAAAAAGAAGATGTGATGCTTTTTGTGCCTGTTCGAACAAAAGAAAAAGAAAAATGGGAAGGTATTTTACCTAATTTTGAGCAGATTCAACAAGAAACACAACTCTCAGACATACGAGATAAAGCAACTTTCGAAGCCTTTCAAACATCGTTGTTTACAACGTTAAGAGATGCAACATATGGTGAACTCAAACATGTTTATTTGGATGTTGCTCGTCCTGAAAGATCGTGCTTAGAAGAAGTGACATTTAGTCATGAACTCAAAACGAATTATCCAGAACTTCACATTCACGCATTATCTCATGTTTTTAAAACGCTTAGAACCATCAAAACAGACGATGAAATACAAACCATTAAAGAAGCCATTAATATCACACATCAAGGGTTAAATCGTTTAGTCAAAACATTACGAGACAATAAAGAAGAACATCGATTACATGCATCTTTTTTATATGAACTTCATAAAAATCAAGCCAAAGAAGCCTTTGATACAATTATTGCAAGTGGCAAACATGCAACCATCCTTCATTATGTTGACAATAACGATCATATCGAACAAAATGCTTTAGTGTTATGTGATTTAGGCGCACAAAAAAATCAATATAATGCAGATATTACAAGAACATACCCATCATCTGGTGTTTTTACAGAAAGACAAAAACAATTATATCAACTTGTATTAGAAGTGAATCAAGAGATGATTGAATGGATCAAACCGGGTAAATCATTTAAAGATTTCAAAGAGGTCGGTAAACAATTACTTGCAGAAAAAGCACTTAAGATTGGTCTATTAAAACCCCTGAAGACATAAGTCAATATTATTATCACGGACTTGGTCACCACCTAGGTCTTGATGTTCATGATCCTTGTGATTATGATATGGTGTTGCAAGAAGGTATGGTATTAACAGTTGAACCAGGTATCTACATAGAAGAAGAACGCATCGGTATTCGCATAGAAGATGATATTTTAGTAACAAACACTGGGTCTATCAATTTATCTGAAGCGATTCCAAAAACAATCGACGCAATCGAATCATTGTTTAAGTAAAAACATTAAAACTTCCTATTATGATGTAGGAGGTTTTTTTTATGAAGTGGTTTGTAAGTACAATATTAAGTATGTTGCTCACAGTGATGGTAATGCCACAAACATTAGGTAACTACCAAAATTATGAAGATGTCACCGTGATTGATGGCACATTACTCGCGGACTTTGATGATATTGATTATCAAGAAGCACTCAAAAAAGTATCCGCACGAAAGTTTTTCGGATGGCGCATTCATTATGTACATCAACGTATGAAGATAAGTTACATCAAAGAAACGTTGTTTTCATATTATAATGACGGAAAAACAGCGATTCAATATCAATATAGCGCAGTGTATGAACAATCTTCAGCATTTTCTATTTCTGCGACTGGTTCCATTGAATATTCAAATAAAGATGATGCAA
>JGI26086J50260_1002180_pt1 | contig 10703 bp, 10 predicted proteins | sample SaaInl3SG_22_DNA_FD_50260 | JGI IMG/M metagenome (IMG submission 50260)
GCAAGCTGCTGCCTGCTTGCAGTTATGTATCGGGCTGGAATCAGGTATCCCAGAAGTTTCCAGCTGTAGACCGCAATAGAAGCAAAAATCACACTCGAAATCACTTTTTACCCCCGATGGGCAACAGCGCAATTGCAGCCGCCAACAGCACTGGCACTCCAGCCGGAGTAAATGGGATAGCAATCAATGCCACACTCGCCCCAGCGACCGCCAACCAGATGCTGCCCCGAAGCCTCGGCCACAAAAGTCCCAGGAAGGCCGCGGCGGCGGCCCCGTCAAGACCCCAGGTTTCAACAGAACCGAGCAGGTTGCCGCCAATTGCCCCCAGCAAAGTAGCCGAGTTCCAAAAGATAAACACTGCAACGCCAGTTAGCCAGAAACCAAGCTTCTGATCCTTTGGTTGCTCTTGAGCGGCTGAGACGGCATTTGACTCATCAATGGTTAGTTGGGCTGCAAGCAGTCGCCAAAGCCCCCTAGGGCCAATAACAGGGCTCAGACGGATGGCATAGAACGAGTTTCTGACACCAAGCAGCCAAGCCGAGGAAATTGCCGTGATTGGGGCGCCTCCGGCTGCAATTACTCCGACAAAAGCGAACTGACTAGCACCGGAAAACATCAACAAGCTCAACAGCATCACTGCTGGGACTGACAAGCCTGCGGCTGCGCCTATTGCACCAAAGGAAATCCCATAAAGACCCGTGGCAATGCCAACAGAAACAGAGGTGGAAATCACTTGTTTTGTCATGTTGGCCTTCAAGTAATGGCTCCTCGGCTTGGACTCGAACCAAGAACCTATCGGTTAACAGCCGATTGCTCTGCCAATTGAGCTACCGAGGAATGCATCCCCGAAGGGCGCCTGACAACATTAGCAGATGCTTGGGCTATTTCATCAAATCGCGACGCTCAGTTTCCAGAGCAACCAATTCGCGTTGAACCTGATCCAGCTGTTCTGAGCTGGCGGTTGCATCTATTCTCCGGAGTGCTGCCATGAGATCCTGCTTTTCCCGAGCCAATGTGTTCAACATGGCCGTGCGAACAATTCCCTTGGCATACCGTTCAAGACCGGCTTCATTTTGAACCGGCAGTTGCGCCAGCGCCAATGCTCGAACCAGATCCACATCGGTGTCACTAACCTTGGTGGACAAGATGCTGGCAAAGTTGTGATCACCAAGGTCTGAAGAACTTGCGCTGGCAACTTCAAGAATTCGCTGGTGCTGTGGGTCGGAGAGCCCGGCTGCGATCATTCTTCTGAGTTGCCCTGCATCAAAAGAACCGGGTGCCTGAAGCAAGACCTCAAGAATCTGTCTTTCAAGTTTTCCTTGCGGGTTCAGCACTGCCGCAGGAGTCCCTGCCTGCCGCATAGGCTCCACCCGCTCTTGAACCTGCTGCCTGGTCCCTGTTCTCACCAGCTGCTCAATTTCAAAGCTGTCGAGAGAAACCCAGTCAGCCAGGGCTTTTGTGTATCCGGCCTTCAGTGCTGGATCTGAGATTTGTGCGACCACTGGCGCCGCCGCCCTTGCCGCGGCCACTCTCGAATCAAGGTCCTGCAGAGAGAATTGGGCAATCCGGTGTCGGATCACGAATTCAAAAAGCGGCTTCTTGTTTGCGAGCATCGCCGCAATCGCAGAGTCCCCGCGGTTTTGGCGCAAATCAGCGGGGTCCAAGCCATCCGGTCCGCTGGCAACAAATGTGAGCGCATTGAACTTGGAGCTGTCGCCGTAGACGCGGAGTGCAGCTTTCTCACCGGCTGCATCAGGGTCAAAGGTGAAAATGACCTCAGCTGGCTCTGTTGATTGCCCAAGAAGGCGATTGATGATGCGTATGTGCTCCTCGCCAAAAGCCGTGCCACAGGTTGCCACGGCCGTCTCTACTCCAGCTAAATGGCATGCCATCACGTCGGTGTAGCCCTCAACNACGACAATCTGCCGGGTCTTTACAATCGACTTTCGGGCAAGATCTAAACCGTAGAGCACCGCGCTCTTGTGATAGACGGGNGTCTCCGGGGTGTTNAGATATTTTGGCCCCTGATCGTCTTCATAAAGTTTTCTGGCACCGAAGCCCAACACCTGCGAATTTGCATCTCTGATTGGCCAGAGAACTCTGCCCCGAAAGCGATCGTAGCCACCCTTGTCGCTCTCCATGGCCAAGCCCGCGGTTACAAGTTCAGCCAGTTCGTAGCCTTGTTTGGTGGCAGCGTCGATTAGGTTCTGCCAGCCCTTTGGTGCATAACCAATTCCAAAGTTGCGACATGCAGCCTCGTCAAAACCTCGGGAAACCAGAAAATCGCGCCCAGCTTCGCCTTCATTGCCGGAGAGCTGCTCCTGATAAAACTCCGCTGCAAACTTGTTCAGCGCAAGCAGTCTGGACCTGGTTGAACCCTCTTGGGTCCCCTGTTCGAAATTTAGCTGGTAGCCAACCTTGTCTGCCAAACGGGTAATCGCCTCNGCGAAGGAAATTGACTCGATCTCCTGGATGAACTTGTAGACGTCGCCACCGGCACCACAGCCGAAGCAGTGATAAAAGGCTGGGTTNGCCCTGACATTGAAGCTTGGTGACTTCTCATCGTGAAATGGACACAGCCCCTTGAATGACCCGGCACTAGCTGGCTTNAGAGAGACGTACGAGCCGACAATTTCAACGATGTCGGCGCGCTCCTTGAGNTCCTCGACGTCCTTTTGCGCAACTCTGCCTGCCATAACCAAATCCTAAGCGCAGACTCTGGAATGAAGGGCAATCGCAGCTGGATCGGTAAGTGAGGCAACAAAGTCCACGATCACTCGTTTTCTTGCTCGGTCGCTCTCGCACTTGTCCCAAAGCTCTTTTGCAACCGGGTCTAGCTCTGCCCCATTTTTCCCAAGCATTGCGTCTGCCAATTCAATCAGCAGCTCGCGCTGCTGTTCGTAATAGGGCTGGCGNGAATTATGCGTCATGACAGCAGAGGCAACAATCCCCTTCAAAANGGCGATTTCACTCCGAACTTTCTCGGGAACAATTACCCCGGCACGATATCTCGCCAACGATTTACTGGCCGTAGCGGCAAGGATCGCAGCGGTGGTCCTAGAAACAAAAGACCCGATCAGGTCACTGGTGAGATTCTTCAGTTTCGCNAGGTGCTGTGCGGAGCCATCAAAGCTCTGNAGCCAATGCAATGAGCTGCGAAGCGATGCCAGCGCAACCTCGAGGTCTGACCGCGAGAGCTCTCCGTCGGACCACTTGCTAATCTCCTCGATCAAGCCTTCGTCAGAGCTGGGGTCACTCAGGTCTGCCGGGTTCACAAACCCCTCAACAATNGAATCCTCAAAGTCATGGACTGAGTAGGCGACATCATCGGCAAAATCCATAATNTGNGCCTCAACGCACTTAATGCCATCTGGTGCGCCCTGCCGCATCCACTCGAACACCTCTAAGTCGTCATCATAGGCACCAAATTTTGTGAGACTCCCGAATTCGCTGGCGCGAGCAAGCCGCCAAGGGTATTTGGTCGCGGCATCAAGGGATGATCTGGTCAGGTTCAATCCGCGCGAGATCCCGGAATCGTCATAAATTTTTGGTTCTAGTCGCGTCAGGATCCTAAAGGTCTGCGCGTTACCCTCGAACCCGCCAATGTCCGCAGCCCAAAAATTTAGAGCGGCCTCTCCGTTGTGTCCAAATGGAGGATGCCCCAAGTCGTGTGCCAAGCAGCCCATGTCAACCAGGTCAGGGTTCACGCCGAGCGCTGTTGCCAGCTCTCTTCCGACCTGAGCAACTTCTAGCGAGTGAGTCAGTCGGGTTCTTGCAAAGTCCCCAGAAGATGGTGACAGCACCTGAGTTTTGGCGCTCAGCTTTCGAAATGCNGCCGAGTGCAAGACCCTCGCTCGGTCTCTTGCGAACTCTCCTCGACCAACACTTTGGGATCTAGGCTGCGGCACAAATCGTTCTAANTCAGCACCTTGGTATCCAGCATCGGGNTTTAGAGTCATTTCACTAACCNCCCGAAACTGATAACTCAGCAAATTCAAGTTGAGACCTGTGCTCCTCGCTTAGCTCTCGAGAGGTGAGCCAGCCCTCGGGTAGCGAGCAGGATTTCAGTGACCCAAGTCGACCCCTGGGTCCCTCAGCCTCTTCACCCGGGTAAGGCAGGTCTCGCTCCAGGGTTCCAAGCAAGTCCGCGGCTTGTTGCAGTGACTCCACTCTGGCCAGAGCAGCCCGGAATTCACCACCGACCGGATAGCCCTTGAAGTACCAGGCAACGTGCTTTCGAATATCGCGGCAGGCCCTGTCCTCCTGCTCAAAAAACTCAGTTAGCAGTTCCGCATGACGATAGAACGCGTCCGCCACTTCACCGAGCGTAGGCATTACTTCTTGCACAGCCGGCTGCTTGTCACCAGCGAGGTAGGCAGAAATCGCGCGTTCTAGATCCTGAAATAGCCAGGGGCGCCCCAGGCAACCCCTGCCAACAACAATGCCGTCAACTCCGGTCTGATCCATCATGGNNACNGCGTCAGCTGCCGACCAGATGTCTCCATTACCCAAAACCTGCACATCAGGAAGTGATTCNCGNAGTTCGGCTATCGCCTCCCAGTCAGCCTTCCCAGAGTAAAAATCTTCTGCGGTGCGGCCGTGAAGCGCGACAGCGCTGACGCCAGCGTCCCTGGCAGCCTTACCGGCATCTAGAAACGTCAGGTGATTGCTGTCGATGCCCTTGCGCATCTTCACTGTCACGGGGATGTCACCCGCAGCGCCAACCGCGGCCTGCACGATTTTTTCAAACAACTCATGCTTCCAGGGAAGCGCGGCTCCGCCACCCTTTCTGGTGACCTTGGCAACCGGGCATCCAAAGTTCAGGTCGATGTGATCTGCTCGATTTTCATCAACCAGCATTTTGACAGCACGCGAAATCGTGGTTGGGTCAACTCCATAGAGCTGCACCGAACGAAACTGTTCTGACTCGTGGTGACCAATTAGCCGCATCGACTCTTCGGTGCGCTCAACCAGCGCCCTAGAGGTGACCATCTCTGAGACAAACAGGCCGTTTCCATATTCACGGCAAAGTCTTCGATAGGCAGTATTGGTTATACCGGCCATTGGCGCCAGCACGACTGGCACCTCGAATGTCTTGGATCCGTATCTAAGGCCCAAGAATCTAGCTGAGTCTTTCGAATAGATAANTGGCTACCTTGTCCAGAGCCACGCGCTCCTGAGCCATCGAGTCACGCTCACGAATAGTTACCGCTTGNTCNTCNGGGGTTTCGAAGTCGACAGTGATGCAGAACGGAGTTCCGATCTCATCCTGGCGACGGTAACGACGTCCGATAGCACCGGAATCGTCGAAATCAATGTTCCAGTTCTTTCTAAGTTCAGCAGAAAGATCCTTAGCGATTGGGTTCAGTGCCTCATTCCGACTTAGCGGCAAGACCGCTGCCTTGACTGGCGAAAGCCTGTAGTCCAGCCTCAGGACCGTTCTAGTGTCCACGCCGCCCTTGGCGTTTGGCGCCTCGTCCTCGGTGTAGGCATCAACCAGGAATGCCATCAATGAGCGAGTTAGGCCGGCAGCAGGTTCGATAACAAAAGGAGTCCATCTGGCCTCTTCGGTTGGATCAAAGTAGCTCAGGTCAACTCCGGATGCGGCTGAGTGGGTTTTTAGGTCGTAGTCGGTTCGGTTAGCAATTCCCTCGAGCTCTCCGAACTCGCTGCCCTGGAAACCAAATCGGTACTCGATGTCAACGGTTCGCTTTGAGTAGTGCGAGAGCTTTTCCTTCGGGTGCTCGAACAAGCGAAGGTTGTCTGGGTTGATACCGAGGTCTAGATACCAATTGTGGCGCTGTTCAATCCAGTACTCATGCCACTGCTCGTCTTCACCGGGCTTGACAAAGAATTCCATTTCCATCTGCTCGAACTCACGGGTTCGGAAGATGAAGTTTCCTGGAGTAATTTCGTTTCTAAAGCTCTTTCCCATCTGGCCAATGCCAAACGGTGGCTTCATGCGCGAGACATTCAGCACGTTGTTAAAGTTCACAAAGATTCCCTGAGCTGTCTCCGGCCTCAGGTAATGCATGCCGCTCTCGTCTTCGACGGGTCCAAGCGAGGTCTTTAGAAGACCATTGAAGCTCTTTGGCTCAGTCCACACTTCTTTGCCACCACAGTTCGGGCAGGCAATTTCAGCCATTGACTTAGGTGCTCGGCCCTTCTTCTCTTCAAAGGCCTCTTCCAAGTGGTCTGCTCGAAAGCGCTTATGGCAGCTTGTGCACTCGATAAGTGGGTCAACGAAAGCCTCAACGTGTCCAGAGGCTTCCCAAACCTTGCGAGGCAAGATGATTGAGGAATCTAACCCAACAACGTCGTCGCGACCCGATACCACCGAGTGCCACCACTGACGCTTGATGTTTTCCTTTAGCTCTACGCCCAACGGACCGTAGTCCCACGCCGAACGCGATCCGCCGTAAATCTCACCAGCCTGGAACACAAAGCCCCTTCGCTTTGCCAGTGAGATAACTTGATCTAGTTTTTGGGTTGCCATAATTCTCCGAGATAGGGGCTTTGTTTAGCGAGTTTCTAGTTTAGTGGCGCATCTTCGGCTGCGCCGAAGCGGCGCTGCCTTCTACCAAATTCATGAATAGCCCCCCACATGCTCTCCCTTGTGAAGTCTGGCCACAACACATCCTGAAAAATCAGTTCGGCGTAGCTGGACTGCCAGAGCATGAAGTTGGAAATGCGGCGCTCTCCGCTGGAACGAAGGAACATGTCAACATCCGGGAGCTCCGGCACGTAGAGCCGCTTCTGCAAACTCTTCTCGTTGATCGATTTCGGCGAAACTCTACCCGCTGCCACATCTTCGGCCAGTGACCTAACTGCGCTGACAAGCTCCTGCCGGCCGCCATAATTCACGGCCATAGTCAATGTCAGGCCGGTGTTCTGAGCGGTCAAAGCCTCTGCATCGCTAAGTTCCCGAACCACGGAGGGCCAGAGTCGCTTGCGCTCCCCTGCCCAACGAATCCGAACATTCCAATCCATCAACAAATCACGTCGCCTTCTAAGCACGTCCTTGTTGTAGCCCATCAAAAACTTCACTTCATCGGGTGAGCGCTTCCAGTTTTCTGTGGAAAAAGCGAATGCGGTTAAATTCTTCACACCGGCGTTGGCAGCGCCGGCAACTGCCTCCAACAGCGCAATCTCCCCTGCCCTGTGGCCTTCAGTTCTGGTTAGTCCCCGGGAGTTTGCCCAGCGCCCGTTTCCATCCATAACCATCGCAATGTGTTCTGGCACTGTCTCAAAGACTGGTGCTGTTCTGGCCGGATCGTTTAGTAGCGTCATGCGCGCTCCACATGCTCGAGGGACCTAAGTCCCCGTTCTAGCTGCCACTGCAGATATCCGGCCACAACACCGCTGACGGTGGCGCGGGTTGCGGCGGTTGCCTGTGAAACGCCCTGCCAGTCACCAGCCAGAAGTGAACCAACGTGAGCAATGCCCTCAACTCCAAGCCCCACCGACCCAGGCAGCGCACAGTTAGCGCAGCTCACCGAACCCGAATGCACCGAAAACAAAACCGTCTGATCTGAGCCACACCCCTGGCAGGAGGTCAAGTTCGCGATCCAGCCCGAGATTGCTAAGGCTCGAAGCAAATAGGAGTCGAGAATTTGATCAGATGCCTGCTCTTTGGCACTGAGAGCCCTAAGCGCCCCCAGCACCAGTAAGGCGCTCAGCGGCCTCCACCACAGCACTGGCCGCCGTGTAGCGAGCGTAGTCATCAACAATTACTGCTCCGTAGTTGGCAAGTTGTTCAACCTGTGAAACCGTATCCAGGTTGCGCCCCTCATAAAGCTGAACATCGACAACCATGAACGGTTCGAGTCTTGCGCCAATCCGACTTGAGGTCTTTCTAACCCCTTTTGCCACGGCTCTAACCTGACCATGGTTCTTTGTCAGCAGGGTAACGATGCGATCTACTTCACCGAGCTTGTGGGTGCGTATTACTACGGCTTCATCTCGGTAGTGGGGCATGAAACAAGTATCCCAACAATTACCGATTTAGGCGGTAACAGCTGCCCTGAGCGCCCTATTTGTCGCACTGATCAATGCCTTCAGAGAAGCCGTAGCGATGTCGCCATCAATCCCGACACCCCACAAGACTTGTCCGTCAACCTCCAGCTCGATGTATGCAGCAGCAAGCGCATCGCCACCGGCACTCAGGGTGTGCTCAACGTAATCCAGTAGGCGGATGTTAAGCCCCTTCTCGCCTAGCACTCCCAAGAATGCTGAGATAGGACCGTTTCCTGTGGACTTCGCTTCAAACTCACCGTCGCCGTCGCGGAGAACGACCTCAATCTGGACTTCACCGTCCATGTCGCTTTCGGTTCGCATGCGGCGCAGTTCAAATCGACCCCACTTGGTCTGATCTTCGATGGCTGGCAGGTACTCGTCCTGGAATATCTCCCAGATTCGCTCTGAGCTCACTTCACCACCGGCGGAATCGGTGTGACCCTGGATCACCCTGGAGAATTCAATCTGAAGCTTGCGAGGAAGATCCAAACTGTGGTCGGTCTTCAGTAGGTAGGCAACCCCACCCTTGCCGGATTGCGAATTCACGCGAATCACGGCCTCGTAGCTTCTTCCAACATCCTTTGGATCGATTGGTAGATATGGGACCGCCCAGGTTTGCTGGTCGACCTCTACACCCGCGGCCAAGGCGTCCTTGGCCATGTGATCGAAGCCCTTCTTGATGGCATCCTGATGAGAGCCGGAGAATGCCGTGTAGACAAGATCTCCGCCGTACGGGCTGCGCTCATGCACCGGAAGCTGATTGCAATACTCGACAGTTCGCTTGATTTCATCAATGTCGCTGAAGTCAATCATTGGGTCAATTCCCTGGCTGAACAGGTTCAGGCCAAGGGTAATGAGGTCAACGTTTCCGGTTCGCTCTCCATTGCCAAAAAGGCAACCCTCAATACGATCGGCGCCAGCCATGTAACCAAGCTCAGCCGCAGCAATCGCAGTTCCACGGTCATTATGAGGGTGAAGCGACAACACGATCGCCTCGCGTGGTTCAAGGTGCCGTGACATCCACTCGATCGAATCGGCGTAAATGTTTGGAGTGATCATTTCCACGGTTGCTGGAAGATTAACTATCAGCTTGCGCTTAGTCGTTGGCTTGATAACCGCGGCAACTGCATTGCAGACCTCAACAGCATATTCAAGCTCAGTGCCGGTGTAAGACTCTGGTGAGTACTCGAAGAGAACCTCTGTGTCTGGAATTGTCGCCTCGAGTTCCAGGCACTTTCTTGCCGCATCCGTGGCAATTTTCTTGATTCCTTCTTTGTCCTGGCCAAATACAACTCTTCGCTGCAAAACCGAGGTCGAGTTGTAGAAGTGGACAATTGCCCTTTTTGAGCCGGCAATCGACTCATAGGTCCGTTCGATCAAATGATCTCGGGACTGGGTTAGAACCTGGATGGTGACATCCTCGGGAATGTGGTTTTCCTCGATGAGCAACCGCACGAAGTCAAAGTCTGTCTGCGATGCCGATGGGAAACCGACTTCAATCTCCTTGTAACCCATTCGCACAAGCAGCTTGAACATCTCGAGCTTGCGCTCGGCATTCATAGGGTCAATTAGGGCCTGGTTGCCGTCTCGTAGGTCAACAGCGCACCACTGCGGGGCAGCGGTAATTCGCTTGCTTGGCCAGGTGCGATCCTCAAGCTCTACTTTGATTTGCTCGTGGAATGGTTGATACCTGCCAAATGGCATATTTGATGGTTTTTGTTGGCTATTCATTTCTTCTCTCCGCCTAAATCAGTGATGACCGCAGGTGAGCTCCGCGACGAGTGTGGGCCGGGCTAAGCCTCGTCGCGGCCAATAAGCAGAAGAGCTGAACGCATATGAAAAGGTTACCACCAAGCCAGGAAAACTGCTAGAAGCCCAGTTTTCCGAGTTGTTTTGAGTCGCGCTGCCAGTTCTTGGCTATGCGAACCTGGATTGCTAGATGGACTGGTTCGTCCATCAACAGTTCAATCTCTTTTCTGGCCTTTTGACCAATGGTCTTTAGCATGGAGCCGCCCTTGCCGATCACGATTCCCTTTTGAGAATCCCTTTCAACCCAGAGCGAAACGTGAATCTTTGGCTTCTGCTCTTCATAGACAATCTCGTCTAGAGTGACCGCCACCGAGTGCGGCAACTCGTCATTTACCAACCTCAGTGCAGCCTCGCGCACCAGCTCACAAATTCGATCCTCGAGTGGTTCCTCGCTAACCACGCCAGAATCATAGAACAGCGGTCCGACCGGCAAATAGCCAATCAAAATGCCCTCCAAGAGCTCAACTTGCTCGTTGGTCATCGCCGAAACCGGGATGATTTCATCCCAGTCGTGCAATTTTGAAACCTCCATTAGGTGTTCAGCCAACTTCTGCTTGGAGACCGTTTCAGACTTAGTTACAACGGCAATCTTTTTTGGCTTTGAAAACTTCAGGGCATCGGCCACGATCTTTTTGTCACCGGGGCCAATGTCCTCATTGGCGGGTGTGCAGAACACGATTACATCAACCTCATGCATCGTAGAACTCACCAAGTCGGTCTTGATGGCCCTGATGGCACGCCTGGTGGTTTGAGGTTTGGAGCTGGTGATCGCTACCTTTTCACCGGCAATGGCATTCGTGAGGGTTGATTTACCAACGTTCGGTCGACCCACGAAGCTTACGAAACCCGACCTAAAATCACTCATCAACTACGACCTT
>JGI26086J50260_1002187_pt1 | contig 10666 bp, 8 predicted proteins | sample SaaInl3SG_22_DNA_FD_50260 | JGI IMG/M metagenome (IMG submission 50260)
GGATATTTGAGCTTCCAAGACGAAGGTTTAATGTAAAACAGACGCTAACTAAACAGATATTTCTATTTTTGGAGTCTTAGTTAAATCTCAACAATGAAAAAGATAATTTCAATTATTGGTGCGCGTCCACAAATTATTAAATCTGCAGCAATTAGCAGAGCTATTGCCAATCATTATGCAGATGCATTAAAAGAAATAGTTGTGCATACTGGGCAGCACTACGACACCAATATGTCGGATATATTTTTTGGAGAGATGAACATACCAAAACCACAGTATAATTTAGCGGTTGGGTCAGGCTCTCATGCAACACAAACCGCAGAAATGTTAGTGCGTTTAGAAGAGGTGGTAAACGCAGAAAAACCCGATGCGTTATTAGTTTACGGAGATACAAATTCTACCTTGGCAGGAGCAACTGTAGCAAGTAAACTAGGAATTCCAGTAATTCATATAGAAGCTGGACTTCGCTCTTTCAATAAATCTATGCCAGAAGAGATAAATCGNATTGTATGTGATCATTTATCTACTTTGTTGTTCTCTCCTACGCAAACAGGAGTAGATAACTTAAAAAGAGAAGGATTTTTGCATAAAGAAGATAGAAAAACATCTCCCGATAACCCAAAAGTATTTCTCTGTGGTGATATTATGTACGACAACAGTATGTACTTTTCTACTTTGGCAGATGAAAAAGCAACTGTTTTACAAGAGAATAACTTAGAAAAAGATAACTTTTACCTTTGTACAATTCACAGAGGAGACAATACAGATAATCCAGAAAATTTAACGGCCATTTTTGAAGCGCTGTTAGAAATTAGTGCCCACGATAAAGATGCAAAAATTGTTTTGCCTTTGCACCCAAGAACCAAGAAATGTATTGAGCAATTAGAGAACGAAACATTGAAAAAAACAATCTTTAATCACCAACAATTAATGATTAAGGAACCCGTTTCGTTTTTCAATATAATTGCACTGGAAAAGAATTGTAAAATGGTTATTACTGATAGTGGAGGACTTCAAAAAGAAGCTTTTTTCTTTAAGAAACCCTGCGTCATTTTACGTCCAGAAACAGAATGGGTAGAAATTGTAGAAAACGGAAATGCTAAAATTGTAAATGCGGATAAGGCAAAAATACTTGATGCAGTTACTTACTTTAATACAAATACAGACTTTACCTATCCTGCGTTTTATGGAGATGCAAAAGCTGCAGAATTCATTTGTTCAGAAATACTGAAGTTGTTTTGATACTTATTTTTGTTGACTATATCACAGAAAGACAAATCTTTACATTTGATTTCATTTTTAAAAGAAATGGAAATGATTATGAGTTAACAAATGATGTTGAACGTTTTGAAGCCTTTAAAGGTGATAAATTCAATTATTCTGATAAAGAATTCAACGCTGTTCTTCAATTTCTGCCAGCGCAATTACTATTCGAAGAAGATATAAAAGAAGAGATTGAAAAGAATATTACGCTTTTTAAATGGAGTAATACAGATTTCCTGTCTTTCTATACTATTCCTGATCCTTTTGCATCTGTCTTTTATTTATTGTCGGATTACACCAACTATGTTCCGAAGAAAAGAGATGAACACAATAGAGCTATTTCAAAACACTCACTTTTAGCGAGATTTGATTGGTTAGAGAAGTGCAAGGCAGATGAATGGACATTAATTCTCTTAAAGTACCTGGATAAAAAGGGGTTTCTTATTCAATTTCCAAACAAGCAACTAAAGCTCCTTACAACCTTTGATATTGATAATACTTTTGCATATCGCTTTAAAGACGGCATACGCGGAAAACTATCTTTTTTTAAAGACTTAGTTCGATTCAATAGAAAGAGAATTGAGGAGAGAAGAGCAGTACGTTCTGGTAAAATGAAAGATCCTTATGATACGTTTAGCTATATGCAAACGTTGCAGGATAAAGAGATAGGTGTTAAACTCTTTTACTTAGTAGGCGATTTTACAAAGTTTGATAGAAATATAAGTATGAAAGATGTTCGGCACCAACGTCACATCAATCAATTATCACAAAATTTTGATATAGGCCTNCATCCGAGTTATAAAAGTAATGCTAATTTATCTCAGTTAAAAGAAGAGAAAGCTAGGNTAAATGAAGTTATAAAAAGAGAAATTTTTGAAAGTAGACAGCACTTCCTTAAATTAAACATTCCGCATACTTATAGAGATTTAATACAGCTTGATATTACAAACGATTATACAACAGGATATGCAGACGCCGTAGGATTTCGATTAGGTACGACTAGAGCAGTACCTTTCTTTGACTTGTTAAGAAATGAAATTACACCCTTAACTTTACATCCATTTGCGTATATGGACGGAACCTTAAATCAGTATCTAAATCTTTCTGTAGTTGATGCCATTCAAAAGGTAAAAGACCTTTATGATGAGGCTGTAAAATATGGTGGTGAATTTATTTCTATATGGCACAATGAAACCATTGGGAATTATGGAAGTTGGAAAGGCTGGAGAACCGTTTTAGATGAAATGGTTAATTACCACAAAAAAAATGGTTAAACGTGAAAGTAGATAATCTTAAAATACATACGTATAAAAGTAAATTTGCTTTTTTAGGCAGTTGCTTTTCTCAAAATATTCACACTGCACTAGTTCAATCTGACTTTCAATCTCAAAGTAATCCTTTTGGTACACTTTTTAGTCCGAAAGCCATTGAGCAGTTTATCTTGAATGAAAACAACATCTTGTTNTCTGAATCCGCTTTCATACAANGAGAAAACATTGTGTTAAATTATCATGCAAANGCAAAGGTGTACGGATTAAATAAACAAGCCTATATAATTGCTTTAGAAGAGTTGAGGAATGCGTTTTTGAATTATCTAAAAACGGCAAATACTTTGTTTCTTACCTTCGGAACAGCTTGGGTTTATGAGGAAAAAAGTAGTTCAAATATCGTTGCCAATTGTCATAAAGTAAGCCAAATAAATTTTACAAAAAAAATGCTCGATGTTTCTGACATTGTTGCAGGCCAATTAAAGGTTATAGCTGAGTTGAAAAGGATAAACCCATCTTTGAACATTATTTATACGGTTTCTCCTGTTAGACATAAAAAAGATGGTTTAGTTGAAAATAATAGGAGTAAAGCGAAACTATTTCAGTCGATCGAAGAATTAGAAAGAAAAGCGGGTGTTTCCTATTTTATGGCGTATGAATTAATTGTAGATGAGCTCAGAGATTATCGGTTTTTTGAACCGGATGGCGTTCATCCCAATGCTTTAGCAATAAAAGCAGTTTCTAATTTATTTTTTGATCAATATTTAACTTCAGATACCTTAAAAATAAGGTTAGAGCTTTTAAAATACAAGCAACAATTGGCACATACACCAATTCATCCAGAATTACTTAGTGCAATAGAAACAAGGGAAAAAGTAAGGCAAGCGTACCTTTTGTTTAAGAAAGAAAACGGTGTAAAATAAAAACGACTCTCTGCTAGGCAAAAGAGTCGTTCTTCTCTAGTTAAAATTACTTAAGGTGTTTTTAGCATTTGAACTGAACCTTTATATGTGTTTTTTTCGTTGGGCAAAGGATTCTCTAGTTTAACCTGCCAAACAAAAGGTGTGTTATAATCTACTAANGCTCCAGTTCTTTTGTCAATTCCATCCCATTTCACAGTAGCATCATTACTTTCAAAAACAATACCGCCGTCTTGNGTACTTACAATAATCATCGTAAATGCAGTGTTTCGTTGTTCTAGAGCAAAAGGCATAAAGAACATATTTTCTATGCGTAGACTGTTTGGTATAAAGCCGGTTGGTGCTAAAAGGTTGTATTCTTCTGTAATGTTAATTGATTTTTCTACACTCGATTTGCACCCGTTATTGTCTGTAAAACTGGCGCTAAGTATATTCTTTCCTGTTTCGAAAATTGCGATATGATTATCATCTAGCAAGGTTGCCTGCTCAGCATTGATTGACCATTCTGGTTTTATACTACTAGGTGTTTCTACAAAAATAACAGGAACTCCTTTTTCAATCAAATTTGCTTCATATGTAAAAGAAGCGTTGGGTAAAGCAAACACCGTTATAGGTTTAGAATTGAGTACTTCATTATTTNCATCTAAAAATTCTACNGCNGTATTTANATCCACTGTTATTTCTATGGATTCATTATTGGCTAAAGTGAAAATTTCTTCATTTACACGCGCCTTAACGTATGTTTCGTCCTCGTTTTGATTTGTAATGATTAAANCATCTCCTGCACAAAGCTTAGAAGAAAGAATAGATCCTTCTGCGTAGGTTTTATTCGTAGGTCGTTCATGAGAGGTGATCACATCTTCTGCATCCGGCACATCGTTTCCTAGATTTGTTTGAGTGTGAGTCGATTTTTTCTCTACTCCTGAGTTTTCTTCAGTTATATATCGGCTGTTTTCTTGATTTTCTTGAGTATTATCTACAGAAGATTCATCCTTCATATCTCTGTTAACTTCAGCAACAGGATTGTTAGCATCACTCGATAGTTCAGCGAGGTTGTTTACTTCTGTTTTNTCCGATGTAATTAGTTGTTCTTCTGTATNTTCTGTTTTACCGTTTGGTTGCGTTTCTTTAAATGATTGTTTATCTGCAACTTGTTCAACGTTATCTGAATTGCTTTCAGAAGCGTAAAAGAATACAGCAGTTGATAAAGCTACGGCACAAATACCGGCAACTAAATACAACCACTTATAATTTTTAGGTTGAGCAGTGTTACTTCCTAATTTGGATTGCATAGCGTTCCAAGCAGAAGCATCGTAAGGCATCTCGAAGTTTTCGAGTTTTTCCTTTAATATTTTTTCAAAATCTTTCATCCGTCTATTTTGACAAATTTTTCTTCTAGTAATTTCTTTAATTTCATCTTTGCTTTAGATAAGTTTGACTTGGACGTTCCCTCGCTTATATTTAAAATTTCACCAATTTCTTTGTGCGTATAGTTTTCTATAACGTACAAGTTAAAAACGGCTTTGTAAGCTGGAGATAATTGCTGGATAGCTTGCACAGCATATTCTGCCTTTAATTTTGTTAGCTGCTCAAAATCAAAATTATCTTCTTGGGTTTTCTCTACAAATAAATACGTTTCATCTGTTCTAATTGGACTCCTTTTTAATTTACGGGTAGCATCAATTGAGGCATTTACCATAATTCGTCTAATCCAACCTTCAAATGATCCTTTAAAGTCAAACTCACCTAATTTATCAAAGATCTTAATGAAACCTTCTTGTACAACTTCTTGCGCACTATCTTTGTCTTTGGTGTACCGCATACATACACCTAACATTTTACCATAGAAATGTTTAAATAGACGCTCCTGGTCTTTTCGATTACCAAGTGTACATCCTTTAATTATTTCTTTTAGTGCTTCTTGTTCCACATTCAGTTTCATTAGTCAAACGCAACATTTGCTCTACAGTTGCCAAATAAAGATAAAATAATAGAATTTTAGATAATCATGCAGTGTTTCTTTTTGCTTGAATTTTAAGGAATGTTGTTTAATTAGCTTTTATGGTTGCTTGTTAATCACAAGTGAATTGAGTCTTTCGAGTTGGTAATGAATAGATTTCGGTAAAATCAACTCTTTTTTTTAAGGGCTTTTCTAAAAAAGGTTGACAATAATCAGCTTTTGCTTAAAAAGACAATTAATTTATAGGCTATTCGTCTCAAAATACGTATTTTCGCGGGGAATATTTGAAAAATAAAATCACAATATAATGAAAGTAACAGTAGTAGGTGCTGGTAATGTTGGAGCAACGTGTGCAAACGTTTTAGCTCACAAGGAAATTGCTAACGAGATTGTTTTGTTAGACATTAAAGAAGGTTTTGCAGAAGGTAAAGCGTTAGATATTTGGGAAACTTCTCCAATTAATCTTTACGATTCTAGAACTGTTGGTTCAACAAATGATTACACAAAAACAGCAGATTCTGATGTAGTTGTAATTACTTCTGGTTTACCTAGAAAACCAGGTATGTCTAGAGATGATTTAATTGCTACAAATGCGGGGATAGTTAAATCTGTTACTGAAAACGTAGTGAAGCACTCTCCAAATGCAAAAATAATTTGTGTGTCTAACCCATTAGATGTTATGACATACTGTACGTATCTTACTGCTAAAATCGATCCGTCAAGAGTATTTGGTATGGCAGGTGTTTTAGATACTGCTCGTTACCGTTCATTCTTAGCAATGGAGTTAAATGTTTCTCCAAAAGATATCCAAGCGGTATTAATGGGAGGACATGGAGATACTATGGTTCCATTACCTAGATATACAACTGTTGGAGGTATTCCAGTAACAGAATTAATTTCTAAAGAAAAATTAAACGAAATTATCGAAAGAACTAAGTTCGGTGGAGGAGAAATTGTAAAATTACTAGGTACTTCTGCATGGTACGCTCCAGGAGCAGCTGCTGCTCAAATGGTAGAAGCTATTGTAAGAGATCAAAAAAGAATTTTCCCAGTTTGTGCTTGGTTACAAGGAGAATACGGAATGGATAATATCTATTTAGGTGTTCCAGTTGTATTAGGTAAGAACGGAATTGAAAAAATAATTGAACTTGACTTAAACGCTGAAGAAAAAGCATTGTTAGAAGAATCTGCAGTTGCTGTAAGAGGTGTAATGAAGGTTTTAGATGATATGAATGTAGTAGGATAATTACTACACAACATTAGGGAGGGATAGCTATTTAGTTATCCCTTTTTTTTATCTTTATTTCGTGCGTTTTGCTTTTTCTTTTACCGCAAACCGATAACCTCCAGTTATTCCTAGTTGATAATAAATTTGTCTGTAACTTAAATCATTAAAGCGAATACTCTTGTTATCAAACTCTGCCAAGAACATTACAAAATAATCGTCTACGTTGTAACCTCCTTTTAGCTTCAAATCAATTCTAGGTGCAAGTCCTAAAAAACCACGAGCAACATTATTGGCCGACCAAAACTTGGCTTGAACAACAGCTCCTAAACCAAACCATGCACCGTATTGCCAACCTTTCTTGTTATCCACAAAGGCAAAACCAGGTACAGCTCCAAAATCTAATGCAGAAAATCCGGTTGCTCTGGCAATTGTATTTATGGTATCTATAAAAGAGTAGGGCATTAGAGCAGTATTGTTGCCTACACCGTGTACATTTAGCGTAGATTTTAAATAAGCAGAAATAAGTCTTTTCTTATATCTACCTACAACTCCAATAGCTGGCTTTACTTGATATGCTTTATTGAAAAATTTCCAAGCACTCACAGATAAAGAAGATGAGTTGGCTTCGGGTTTGAGTAAATGTTCTGAATTAGGACTAACTAAACTCGGGTTAATATTTTCGCTGTTAACCAGCGCAAAACCTTTCATTGTATGCAGTTCAATATCAAAATACCAAGATTTTACNCCAAATTCAAGGTTGAGGTCGAAATAACTGGTTTCTCCAAAATTAGCTGTATTTCTTATGTATCCAGGAAGTTGTAACCCAATTTTTAGCGCTGCCCATTTATATGCAAAACCGAGGTTAAGTAGAGCATTCATATTCGCTTTATATTTTAACCTATTTACATCATTAGGCAAATTATATTTTATTGAGAAAGGAGCTGTTCTATAGCTTAAACCTCCATGAACCACCAATTTTTCTTTCCATATTGCATATGCATCGCTTTCTTGTGTAAGCGCACTACTTTGCAAAAATAAAAGCAGAATTATAATTAATTTACTCTTCAATTTTCTCCAACCCTAATAAAAATGAATACACTTTAGCTGTTTCTTCTCTTTCAGTAGTTCTACCTGATCCACCACCGTGTCCGGCGTCCATGTTGCAATCGAAAAGTAAAACAGTATTGTCTGTTTTGTTTGCTCTTAACTTTGCTACCCATTTTAAAGGTTCAAAATATTGNACCTGACTATCGTGGTATCCGGTAGAAACGAAAGTTGCTGGATAGGCTTGTTTTTTCACGTTATCATAGGGCGAGTAGCTTTTCATATAATCATAATAGATTTTATCATTAGGATTTCCCCATTCTTCGTATTCTCCTACAGTTAAAGGTAAGGTTTCGTCTAGCATTGTAGTAACTACATCTACAAACGGAACTTGTGCAATAACGCCTTTAAATGTTTCTGGAGATAAGTTCATGACTGCTCCCATTAGGAGTCCGCCTGCAGATCCACCCTGAGCATATATTTTTTTTGGATGAGCATATCCTTTATCTGCTAAGTATTTTGCACAATCTATAAAGTCTGTAAATGTATTTTTCTTCTTCAAAAACTTTCCGTTTTGATACCATTCTTCGCCCATATATTTTCCTCCTCTGATATGTGCAATAGCGAAAACAAAACCTCTGTCTAATAAACTTAAACGAGTTGGAGAAAAATAGGTAGGAATAGTTACGCCATAAGAACCATACCCATATAAAAGCAAAGGAGCGTTTTTCAAGTCCAATCCTTTTTTATAAACTAATGAAACAGGAACTTTTGTGCCATCTATTGCTGTAGCCCAAATTCTTTCAGAGTTATAGTCAAACGGAGCGAAAAGTTTATCTTTCAACTCTTTTTTGAAAATTATTTTCTTTTCTCCTGTTTTAAAATCATAAGCATAAACCGTAGAAGGAGTAGTAAGAGAAGTGTAGCTAAAGTAAAATTGATTGGCGTTAAATTGGTCATTTACAAAACTACTTAAGCTGTATGTCTCTTCCTCAAAAGCAATAAACTTTTCTGTTTTAGAAGGCCAATCAATTATACGTACAGTGCTCAATCCATTCGATCTTTCAGAACTCACAATTTGATTTTTAAATACGCTAATATTTTCGATTAGGTTAAGAGAATTATGCTCAATAATTACTTGTGCATCACTTATTGAAGTAGGTTCAGAAGCCATATAAACCACTTTATTATTTTTTGCATTTTTATTGGTCAATACAAAAAATCCTTTTTCGTGTGGACGAACTTCGTAGAGGTGATTTTTCTCTCTTGGTAAAAAAACAAAAGGCTTAGCCGTAGCATTATTGGCATCAATAAGCCAAGTTTCTGAAGTTGTAGAGCTGTATAGGTTAATTTGTATGTACTTATTGTCCCTACCTTTGTTAATGCTCACATAAAAGGCTTCGTCTAATTCTTCAAAAAGTAATTCATCTTCAGTTGTATCTGTGCCCAATACATGCTTATACACTTGAAATTCTCTTAGTGTAGTTGCGTCTTTTTTTACGTAGTAAACCGTTTTATTATCGTTTGACCAAACTACAGATCCGTCAACATCTGTAATTTTGTCTGTCAAAAAGGAATTATCCGTATTATTTCTAAAGGTAATTTGGTATTTTCTTCTACCAACAAAGTCTTCTGCTAAAGCAGTAATTTCTTCGTTTGGAGAATTTTCCCATGTAGCTAAACCATAGTAAGCTTGTTCTTTTGCTCTTTGGTTCTGATCTAAAAAAACAGATTTATTCCCGTTTTCATCATAGACGTAAGTTATTCTGTAATCTTTACCTGCAAGGTATTCGCTTTGATACTTTTTTCCTTTTAAAAAAAAGGGAGCTCCTTTTTCATTTGGGTCTATTCTTGCTTCAAATTCATCTAATAAACGTTTTTTAAGCGTTTTTAAACGATTAAAGTAGTTTTCTGTGTATTTATTCTCTTCATTTATACACTCCAGCACATCTTTTGAGTCGCGCTCGTTCATCCAAAAATAGGGGTCGGTTCTATCATCGTTTAGGTGACTTAAAACGGTATCTTTTATCTTGGCAATGGGTAAATTACTTTTCATGCTTTGTGAATTGTCTTGTTCACATCCAAACTATAAAAATAGAGTAGATGCGATGGATATGAACTTATTCATGTTTTAGAACTTTAGTTAGCTGGGAATAAAAATACAGTTTTATCTACATTTAGCTTGCACTCTCGTTCCAATTTATATTTTTGTAATGCATGTTGCACGTTCTGAAAGCAAATAGATGAAAAAAGTATATAGATTTTTAATCAATAAATTACCCCGACCACTATTAATTCGGTTAAGTTATCCGTTTAAATTAATAGCGCCTTTGTTGTATAAAGGAAATAATGTAGAATGTCCGGTTTGTGAAAAATCATTTAAAAAGTTTTTGTCATATGGTTCAGAAGTTGCAGCAAGAGATAATGTTCTTTGTCCGTACGACTTAACTTTAGAGCGCCACCGTTTAATGTGGTTATGGTTAAAAAACGAAAGTAATTTTTTTACAGATAAGTTAAGTGTCTTGCACATGGCGCCAGAGCAATGTTTTCATAAGCGTTTCCAGCAGCAAGAAAATTTAGACTATTTAACGGCCGACATTGTTTCGCCTATTGCTGATATGCATTTTGATTTGCATGATATTCCTTTAGAAGACAATCGTTTTGATGTTATATTTTGCAACCACGTAATGGAACATGTCAACGATCATTTACGTTGCATGCAAGAACTGTTTAGAGTAATGAAGCCTGGAGGTTGGGCAATTATGCAGGTTCCGCAAGATTTTGACAGAGCAGAGGTATATGAAGATGCTTCAATTACTTCTCCAGAAGAAAGAGAAAAGCACTTTTGGCAGTATGATCATGTACGCTTATTTGGTAGAGATTATCCAGATTGGTTAAGAAAAGCTGGTTTTGAGGTTGAAGAGTACATTCCTAGTGAGCATTTCACTTCAGAGCAAATTGCACGTTTCCGATTAATGGAAAA
>JGI26086J50260_1002188_pt1 | contig 10665 bp, 12 predicted proteins | sample SaaInl3SG_22_DNA_FD_50260 | JGI IMG/M metagenome (IMG submission 50260)
CACGTCAATCCACNATATCCATAATATCCATGATATCCACGATACAAACAAAAAAGCCTGCCATATATTGTGGCAGGCTTTTTCTTTATGTGGCGTTTTCAAGAATTAATCTATTGGATTATTAATCCTTAGTGATCTTTTTAGCCTTGCCACCAGCTGAGCTATCAGCAGATGTGATGCTAATCTTGCGTGGTTTCATGGCTTCGGGTATTTCCCGTTGCAGATCAATATGAAGCAATCCGTTTTTCATACTGGCGCCATCAATTTCAATGAAGTCGGCCAGCTGAAAGCGGCGTTCAAAACCGCGTCCTGCGATACCGCGATGCAGATAAGTTTTTTCCTTATCTTTCTGGTCATCCTGCTTGCCGCGAATAATCAGCATCTGATCATGAACCGTAACATCGATATCTTCTTCGCCAAATCCGGCCACCGCCATTGTAATGCGGTAGCTTTCTTTGCCATGTTTTTCGATGTTATAGGGTGGCCAGTTCGACTGGCTGTCCAGATTAGTGCCGGTCATCAGATTATCGACCAGATTGGCCATCCGGTCAAANCCGATTGCAGAACGGAAAACAGGGGTTAAATCTAGTGCATTCATGTGCATCCTCCTTAAAGCAATGCTTTCTGCCCTTGCCAGAGCAGAACAGGTTAAAACTGGCAATATCCGGTGCTAATGTCATTTGACCATTAATCCGTGCATTGCCGTTGACACCATCATGGCTATCAACATTATTTATATATGGAACGCAAAAAGCGATTACAAGATGCTGTAATCGCTATTCGGTAAATATGTTTTCAGGCTTCAGTCCGGTGAAGTCGGGATTATTTGGAACCCAGACCAGCAAAGCGCTTATTAAAGCGGGCAACCTGACCGCCGGAATCAACGATACGATGCTGACCAGTCCATGCCGGATGTGATTTAGGATCAATATCCAGACGAATGACATCACCTTCTTTGCCCATGGTGGAACGTGTTTCGTATTCGGTTCCATCGGTCATGATGACTTTGATCGTGTGATAATCCGGATGTATGTCTTTTTTCATCGTAATAATCCCTGTTATGCCTCTGCTGTATGTGAGGACTTGAGAACAGGCGGTTTATAGCCAAATCAGCGCGTGCATGCAAGTCTAATCTGATGATTTTCCTGCGACTAATTATCTTTTGCCTTTTCGGGTAAAACCGTTAAGACATGATATATGGTTCAACAAACAGAACAAAACTCAGATCAGATGCCATCTGAAGGTGATATTGATGCCAAAAATACGACTGGACAGACAGGCGTAATNGCATCCATGCGGGTATTCTGGCCTTGGATAGCACCACATAAAAAACAGATTATTCTGGCTTTGTTGTCTATTTTGCTGGTCGCGGTGGCGTTGTTATCGCTTGGTCGCGGGATTGCATTGCTGGTTGATTCGGGGTTCGGGCAGGGTGAAGAAACGCTGCTTCGCCGGGCTATTATGATCTGTGTTGGCATTACGGCGCTTCTGGCGGTAGGAAGCTATATGCGGACAGTGCTAATCAATCGCGTGGCAGAACGCGTCATTTCCGATATCCGTAAAGCCATGTATCGTCACATGATCGGATTATCAACATCATGGTTTGAAAACCGGCGGCGCGGTGATCTGATTTCTACTTTTTCTACTGATACCACTATGATTCAATCGATTCTGGCATCCAGCATGTCCATGGCTACCCGAAACGTGCTGTTGCTGGTGGGTGGTCTGATCATGGTTGTCCTGACCTCGCCCAAATTGACACTGGTTATTCTGGGGGTGGTGCCATTGGTGGTTGTGCCGCTGGTTGTTATTGGCCGAATGTTGCGGCGGCAGTCACGGATTGCACAAGACAGAATTGCTGATCTGTCGGTGGAAATCGAAGAAAGCCTGTCTTCTATTGATGATATTCTGGCCTTTGGGCGGGGTGATACAATGATCAGCCGGTTTGAGCAGGCCGCAGAAAATAGCTATAACGCTTCACGCAAGCGCATATTGCTTCGCGGTATCATGAGCGGCATGGTGATCTTTCTGGTATTTGCCGCCATTACATTCATTCTATGGCTGGGCGGGCTTGATTTACTAAGAGGAGAAATCAGCGCTGGTGATTTATCCGCCTTTGTATTCTATGCCGCGCTAGTTGCCACATCGGTTGGGGCATTATCGGATATCGGCGGTGAGTGGCAACGGCTGGGCGGTGCGGCGGAACGGATTGCAGAACTGCTTAGCCAGAATGATTATCTGGCCGAGCCACAAACACCAATGGCTTTCCCTGAACAGATTTCTGCTGATCAGCGTGATCAGTTCATCACATTTGATCAGGTATCATTCAGCTATCCGACACGGCCACAACAATCTTCACTGGATCAGTTGAGCGTCACAATTAAACAGGGCGAAAGCATTGCGATTGTCGGGGAAAGCGGAGCTGGCAAAAGCACGATATTCAAAATGCTGCTCCGGCTCTATGATCCGGTTATGGGGACAATCAGCATTGGTGGAGTTNATCTAAAAGACATAACAACCGATGACTTGCGTGGTCATATGGCGGTGGTGCCGCAAAATGCGTCACTGTTTTCATCCACGGTTTATGACAATATTGCTTTCGGTAAACCGGATGCATCACCGGCGGCGGTTGAACAGGCCGCAAAAGAAGCCAATGCCCATAGCTTCATCACGGATTTGCCGCAAGGCTATAACACCCTGATTGGGGAAAAGGGCGTGCAATTATCCGGTGGCCAGCGGCAACGGCTAGCCATTGCCAGAGCATTACTCAGAGATGCGCCAATTTTATTACTTGATGAGGCAACCTCAGCACTGGATTCTGCTTCGGAACAGAAAGTCCAATCCGCGCTGATGCATCTGATGCAGAATCGCACCACGATTGTTATTGCCCACCGGTTATCAACGGTTATTAATGCAGACCGGATTCTGGTTATGGATAATGGCCAGCTTATAGCGTCTGGTGATCATGATACATTGCTGGCCACGTCACCGGTTTATCATAAACTGGCTTCGCTTCAATTTATGACCGGGCTTAATCACTAACCCATATTACCTAATCAGTATCATTTGGCCGGTATCATTTGGCCGCTCAAATAAGTTTGGCTTTGTTGATGCGATAGCTCCACCGCGATATTATCCGATAGCGGCAGATCATCATATGACGGCAGATCATAAATCCCCAGAACACCTGACGGGTCTAACGTTATATCGGCATTNGGCGTAATCAGCCGCATATCAACATTTGCAGGGTTAAGAATCGTTTCAACAGCACCGAATCTTTTGGTGATCTGGCCGCTTAGGGTGAACATAAGCGATTGATCCTGCAGGCGGATATGATCAATGGATATCTGCTGGACGTTGTGATCAATATCTATGATAACCGCCCCGTCAAATATGGCACCATCACAAATACTGCCTTCGCATGTCAAGCGCATCTGGCCATCCGTGGTGAATTGATAGATATTCATATCGTCCATTTGATTGGGCATGATGGCGAGTATATTACCGGTCATTGTATCGGGCAAATCGATATCCTGATGATCAGCAACCAGACGATTGATCCGTGTCTGCAACATCTGATCTAGATTTTGCGATAATTGTTCATGCCTCACAATGGTAAAATATTCTGTTGGTGCCGTATTGTGGCGCAATGCCGTTACATGCGGATTACATCCAGATAAACCAAAAACAGAAATAGCAAGCGCAAGACAATATCCGCATCGGACGGTTATATTCATCACTATCCATAAGTATTATTATTAGTTCTTATGAAGGATTTTGTGACCGAGTGACACGTCTTGTCAATTTAAATTCAATCCGGCGGTTTTTTTGTCGGGCTTCGGCGGTATTGGCGGAATCAATGGGTTGAAACTCTCCATATCCGTTTGCCGCCAGACGCTTGGGGTCTATGCCGCTTTTGATCAGATAACGCACAACAGACAATGCTCTAGCCGTGGATAACGCCCAGTTATCGCTGAATTCATTGGTAAATATAGGCAAATCATCGGTATGCCCATCGACTTGAAGCACCCAGTCGATATCATCGGGAATCTGTTCGGTGAGCTGTTTTAAGGCTTCGGCTAGCTGGTTTAACTGCCCTTCGCCTTCTGTCCCGATATCAGCTGATCCTAGCGCGAACAGCACCTCAGACTGGAAAACAAAGCGATCACCAACAATGGTAATATCTGTCCGGTCTTTCAACACATCACGCAGACGGCCAAAAAACTCTGACCGGAAGCGGCTCAGCTCAGCGACTTTGCTTGATAGCGCTTCGTTTAACTGCTGGGTCAGATTAGCGGTGACTTGTTTGGCTTCCCGCGCTTCGTCGGTTTTTTCATCCAGCAATGCCTGCAATTCTTCTAGCCGTTGCTGAAGCGTCAGCATNGCGGTGGTCATTTCCAGAACTTCATTCCGGCTGGCTGTCAAGTCACGCGCGCTTTGATCACGATCAGCCAGCATCGCGGCAATCCGGTCTTCCATGCTGGCCAGTCGTGTTTCCAGATCAGATATTTCCGCATTTGCGCTGGCTTCGGCATTTTCGGCACTGGCAAGCTGATTTGTCAGATTGTCGATATTCTGTTCCANCTTTGCCAGCTTTTCCACCAGCAGATCACGTTCGGCCATTAGCTTGGCTTTATCTGCTTCTAGGCTGTCACGGCTAACGGTTAGCGTGTCTTTATCAGCGGTAAGCGCATCACGTTCTGCCAGCAGACTTAGCTTATCGTCTTCGAGAATAAGCAACGCTTTCTGCATGGCCGCTAGCCGGTCTTCCATCGTCAGCGCATCAGCATAGCTTTTATCCAGTGCGATCTGTAACTGCTGGCGTGCCAGTGCCAATTCGTCATTTTCCTGACGTTCCATGTTTAACAGTGATGTTAGCTCATTCAGCTCAAGCCGCAATTCGGTCAGCGTTTCGTCCTGCCCGAATAACCGCTGTGCCAGATTGATCTGGATAAGAAAAAACACCATCAATACGAAAATGATGACCATAAGCAATGTCGCCAGCCCGTCAACAAAACCCGGCCAGATTAACCCCTGATCACGCGATGATGAACGGCGCGCTAATGCCATTAATTCGCCTTTCGGGAAATCGCGGCAACCGCCCGTGATAACGCCCGCAGTTCCGTTGTCATGGCATCAATCACGTCTTTTCTGTCATTGGCCATGTTATGTGCCAGTACCGACAGCGATTGCTGAAGCGCATCAAGGCCTTCTGCTACCATCTGATTTTGATCCTGATGCTGGCGTAATGCTAACAGCGTTTTATTGACTTCTTGCAGAGTATGCAGCATCTGGCCGCGTTCCTGTTCGGATTTGCCAATATGCCGCGTTAATTCCAGCATCCGGTCGGCGGCTTCTTCGGATAGCCCCATGGATATAGCCGGATCAAGCCCGTCACCGCCGCCATCACTGAACCGTGCCATGGTCGATAGCCAGTCTTCCAGATCAGAATAGAAACGGCTGGATGCCTGCCCCAGTTGCAAATCAAGAAACCCCAGTATTAATGATCCGGCCAACCCGAATAAAGATGACGAAAACGCGGTCGCCATGCCGGATAATGGCGCGTCTAATCCGCTTTTGAACTCTTGCATTAACTTGCCAAAATCGGCGGTTTGCGTGTCAATGCCAGACACCACAAATCCAACCGCCTGAATGGTTTCCAGCAAGCCCCAGAATGTCCCAAGAAGCCCAAGAAAGACAAGCAAGCCGATCAGATAGCGCGAAATCTCACGGCTTTCATCCAGCCGGACAGCCACACCGTCCAGAACTGACCGCATGCTTTGTGCNGACATATTATTGGTGAGCCGGTTTTCATCCGAAAACATAACNGCAACCGTGGCCAGCAGGCTAGGTTTGACCCGCATNCCNGAACCAATATTGCCGGAACGCATNANGCGCATCCAGCGGTATTCAGGTAATAANCGGNTGGTNTGNCGGAANATGAACCCGATNCCGATGATCAACGCCATNAGTATGATGCNGTTGATAACCGGATTTCCAAAAAACGCCCATGACAGAGGGGAATATAACAATCCGACAATGGTCGCGATGACCATCAGGAATACGATCATTCGGATGATGTATCGTGTTGGGTAACTCATTATTGTCTCCACAGCTGTCTGTTAACAGTATAACAGATTTATTTTGGCAATAATGTGGAACAAACAGATTTATTTTTGACGGCTATTTTTCAACATTTTCAATAGCCCGGAATGCATGGTGCTATTGCCTGCCACAATATTGCCTGATTCCAGAACCTTACTTCTGGCCTGATGGTCGGATATCATGCCGCCTGCTTCGCGAACAATAATCACACCTGCGGCCACATCCCATATATCCAGTCCGTGTTCCCAGAATCCATCCACACGGCCAGCGGCAACCCATGCCAGATCAAGCGCGGCTGATCCCATGCGGCGAACGCCGGTTGTTGACTCCATGACGGTTTTCAGCTCTTTCAGATATTGCGTATGCTGGTCTTCTGATCCGCGCCCCATAAATGGGATGCCGGTAGCAAACAGCGCTTCATCAAGTCTTTTGCGGCCAGCCACACGAATGCGGCGATCATTCAGAAATGCGCCTTTGCCAATCTCGGCAAAAAAGAACTCATGCTTCAACGGATCAAACACCGCGCCTGCAATCAATTTTCCGCCTTGCTTGAGCGGTTTATCAATAGCGGCAATGGAAATCGAAAAATGCGGAATGCCGTGGATATAGTTGGTTGTGCCATCAAGCGGATCAATAATCCATGACGGCCCATCATTTTCAGCAGGGGCAACAACGCCGCCTTCTTCCATGATGAAACCCCATCCGGGGCGCGCTTTTGATAGTTCGGTAACAATGATTTTTTCTGCATCCAGATCGGCATTGGATACAAAATCAGCTACGCCTTTGCGCGATACCTGAAGATTTTCAACTTCACCAAAATCACGGAGAAGCCCACGAGCGGCACGTTCGGCCGCCATTCGGATTACGTTAATAAGCGCTGATTGCGCCATGATAGATTCCTTTCAGAAAATGTGTCAGCGGGTTAGTCTTTAGCCCGTTCCACATAGGTGCCATCTTCGGGTTTGATGACGATGCGTGTTCCTGCCTCAATATGGGGCGGAACCATCACTTTGATATCACCATCCACCATAGCCGGCTTATAACTGGATGAAGCGGTTTGCCCTTTGACAACGGCGTCTGCCTCAAGCACTTCTACTACCACGGTATCAGGCAATTGGATAGAAATAGGTTCGGATTCGTGACTATTGATGGTGACGGTCATGCCATCCTGCAGATATTTCGCCTGCTCACCTACCATTTGTTCCGGTACAGCGACTTGTTCAAAACTGGTTTGATCCATGAAAATCAGATTATCACCATCTTCATAGAGAAAAGTCGCATCGGATTCGGTGAGAATGACCCGTTCCACGGTTTCAGAAGACCGGAAGCGTTCATTCAGTTTTGTTCCATCACGAATATCACGCAATTCCACTTGCGCGAACGCGCCACCTTTGCCCGGTTTCACATGTGATATTTTTACCGCAACCCACAGTCTTTTATTGTGTTCGATCACGTTTCCGGGGCGAATGGCATTACCGTTTAATTTCATGGAATTGTCCTTTATGCTTTGCCTTTGTATATATCAATAATGGTATTCAGCAAGGCCAGCGCGTCTTCGCGTGGTCGCTGGAATGTATTGCGTCCAATGATAGAACCTGTTGCACCGCCATCTCTCAATTGGCGAATCTCATTCAGAAGCCCATCTGTATCCTTAGCCGCACCACCGGAAAATACAACCATCCGGCGACCGTTGAAACAGCTTTGGACAATATGGCTGATCCGTTCGGCCAGTGTCGCAGAAGCCACATTATGCGCGTCATACACTTTCTTTGCAGCGTCCTGTTCCTGATATGCTGTTGGGGGCTTTACTTTAATGATATGCGCGCCCATCAGCGCCGCCATATGCGCGGCATAAGCAGTAATATCAAATCCGGTTTCGCCATCCTTGCTTAGCGCACCACCACGCGGATATGACCATAACACCACCGCCAGACCAAGCGCTTTAGCCTCTGCTGCCATGTCCTGAAACTCAGACATCATATCAAACGCGGCATCTGATCCGGGATAGATGGTATAGCCGATAGCGCTACAACCCAGGCGCAACGCTTCGCTAACCGAACCGGTAATCGCTTGCGTTGGTGCCGGACTGGATTGGGCAAGCGAGTTTGATGAGTTTACTTTGAGAATGGTTGGTATTTGACCGGCAAATGTATCTGCGCCTGCTTCTAGCATGCCGATAGGTGCCGCATAGGCAGAAAGTCCGGCATCAATCGCCAGCTGGTAATGATAATGCGGATCATAAGCCGCAGGATTAGGCGCAAAGCTACGGGCGGGGCCATGTTCAAATCCCTGATCAACAGGAAGAATGACCAGCTTTCCGGTGCCGCCTAGCTTGCCTTGCATCAATATCCTAGCCAGATTAGCTTTAACTCCGGGGCTATCGGATTCGTAGCAATCAAGAATACGGCGCACATTTCTGGTAATTTTCATCATTAATTCTCCATTCTTCCCACTTTAGAACAGCCTTATACACGGTCATAGATCAAAAATCACCCCATCCGTCAATCGGCAGGTTGATATGGTGGCATTCTTTTTTAAATCTTTATGCGAAGAAGCATTGACGCAAGCTCTGTAAACTCTTTATTGTTATGATAACAGAAGTAAGGCAAGTAAATATCGGTAGACAATAGATATTTTTGTATTGGATATGATTTAATCTATGGCCTGCCGCCTATAAATTAAGGCTAATAATTCAGCCTGATAAAGGGAATTCAAGAGTGAGTGAAAAACTCGAACATGCGTTGAAACATCTTTCTGATGCGCTTGGCACATTGGAAAACAGCATTGCTGATATGCCAGCTATGCCGGCATCTACACCTGATGATAATAAGCTAAAACAACATGTTCACGATATTGAAACCATGATGGCTGAGGCTATTGCCTTGCTTGAGCAGGCACCGGGCGGAGAAGCATAACCATGGCTGAGGGCAGAGTNACCATTACCATCAATGGCAATAATTATCCGCTAGCGTGTAATCCGGGTGAGGAAGATCATATTAAATCACTGGCCGCACGGCTGGATGAAACCTCGCGTCAAATCGCTGATGGCAACAGCTCAATCAACGAATCGCGTTTGCTTGTCATGGTGGGGTTGATCCTTGCTGATCGGGTGAATGAGCTGGAAAATAAAACCGCTGCATCACCAGAAGCCGCCGGGTCAGAACAAGTGCCAGCGGCAACAGAAACAGATCATGATCAGATCATTGCCAGTATCGAAAATGTAACCGCGCGCATCGAACGGCTTGCATCCCAGATCAAGCCGCATTAAACCTTATCTTCAGTAGCTGGAATATTCGTCAGGTAAATTAATCCCTGGGGCCATAACATTACTCTCGGGAGTTGCCACTGTTCAGGTCGTGGCCTGTTTATTGTGACGCCCACCTGCTTTGCAGGCCACAGAGGATAATAAGACCAACGGTATTCTGGCTACACATCATATCTGCCGCTTTTGCCTTGATCATAAGGATGCCAACAATATGACCGCCAATCATACGACTAACGGCGATAATAACATGCGTTTAACAGAAGACCTTTTAAAAGAAGACCTGTTAACCGAACAAAAAGCGCGGCTTCGGAAAACCCAGTCGGCACAGCGCAAAGCGCTCAAAGAAAACGATCCCATGGCGGCACAAAAACTGGCTGGGCAGGCAAAGGCGTTAATCGCATGGGCAACAGATCAGAATCTGTTTCCGGTAACATCAGATAAACAGGGCGCAGACAGGCTGATTGTCGCAGGATACTGGCCTATCCGCACAGAAATCGACCCATTGCCGTTGATGGCGGCATTAATGGCGGCTGATAGCAGAATTGAAACCTGCCTGCCTGCAACACCCAAGCCGGAAACGCCGCTTATTTTTCATCGCTGGCAAACCGGCGATACGCTTATTGACGGGCTTTATGGCACGTCTGAGCCGTCACCAGATGCACAGGTGGTGATCCCGCATCTGATACTTGCTCCGCTGCTGGCTTTTGATCAATCCTATTACCGGTTAGGTTACGGTGGCGGGTTTTATGACAGAACTCTTGCCGCTATCCGCCATAACGGCGCACAAAACGTCATGGCTGTTGGCATGGCCTATGCCGGCCAACAAGTTGCCGTGGTTCCGGTTGGTGCATTTGATGCGGCGCTTAACGCCATATTGACCGAGCAGGGATTTATCATATAGGACGCAAGAGCGAAAGAAAGGCTGACTAGGTGCGTATATTATTTTTAGGTGATGTTGTTGGCCGTGCGGCCAGACAGAAAGTCATTGAAACAGTATCGGATATCCGGGCTGAACTGGCCGCTGATTTTGTTATCGTCAATGTCGAAAACTCTGCTGGCGGATTTGGCGTCACTCCGGATATCGCCGATAGCTTTCTAGCGGTTGGCGTGGATGCCATGACCACCGGCAATCATGTCTGGGACAAGCGTGAGATTTTTGCCTATATCGAAAAAGAACCGCGCTTGATCCGGCCGATCAATATGCCCGAAGGAACATCAGGCAACGGCATTGTAACGGTGACGAATGATGCTGGTTTGCGGTTGACCGTGGTTAATGCCATGGCCAATCTGTTTAT
>JGI26086J50260_1002199_pt1 | contig 10627 bp, 13 predicted proteins | sample SaaInl3SG_22_DNA_FD_50260 | JGI IMG/M metagenome (IMG submission 50260)
CCTGGAAATTCTCAAAGGCCTGCTCACGGTCTTCGAAATAAAACGTTCGATGTAGGGGTCGAGCGTGGGTGATTCCAACCGCTGTTCGATAGCGATCTTTTGATCAGGGCTCGCCGCAACCTGATCACACCCACCCAGGGTCGAAAAATCGGTACACAGATAGACCGCAACTTGCGCCCGATCAAACCAATAGTTCTTCATCTGGTTGACCTGGGCCTGAAGCAAGATTGCGGTGCCAACAAAGGTGAGCGAAATGAAAGTCACCAAAACGATGGATACCACCATCGAAAGATTCCTCGATAGGCCAGCGACAACCTCTCGAAGGACAAAGCCCAGTCTCACGCGCGAAGCTCCCAGGGGAACTCGGAGGCAACATCGTCGGGATCGCTGGCTTGCGCCACGGGCAACGGAGTGGGCTCTTCGGCACTCTCCGCGACAATGGGGATGGGAGCGGTATCTAGCTCGCCGAGGGGAACCGAGCTGGTCTCGTACCCTCCCTCGTGCTCATCGCGCACGATCCGGCCACCGGCAATTTCGATCACTCGACGCTGCATCTGGTTGACGATTCCCGAATCGTGCGTCGCCATAATCACGGTGGTACCCGAGGCGTTAATTCGGGAAAGGACATTCATAATTCCCGCACTCGTCGCCGGATCGAGGTTTCCCGTGGGCTCATCAGCCAACATGATGGCTGGCTTATTGACCGCCGCTCGGGCAATGGCCACCCGCTGCTGCTCGCCACCGCTGAGTTCGTGCGGAAAATTTTTGGCTTTTTGAGCAAGGCCCACCGTTTGCAAAATGTCGGGAACAGCCTCGTGGATAAAACCGGGGCTCTTGCCGATAACCCGGAGAGTGTAGGCAACGTTGTCAAACACNGTTTTCTGCGGGAGAAGNCGGAAGTCTTGAAACACCACGCCCAAGCTGCGCCGAAAAAGCGGCACTTTGCGACTGGAAATACGGCGCAAGTCTTGTCCAAGGACATGAATCTCGCCGGCACTGGGTCTCTCCTCTTTAAGGATGAGACGTAAGAAGCTCGACTTACCAGACCCCGACGCTCCCACAAGGAACACAAACTCGCCAGCACCCACGTTCACGCTGACATTGTTGAGTGCAGGTTTGGGCGCACCCCGATACATTTTCGAGACGTCTTCAAAGAGAATCATGGCCCTCTTAGCCTAGATTCCCGGCTATTTGAATGGCTTCTACGACACCCGGGCAGCGCTCTTGCGCCATCTGATGCCCGCCTGAAGAAACCCGTCGAGGTCACCGTCAAATACCGCGCTGGGGTTATTCACTTCGTACTCGGAGCGGAGGTCTTTCACCATTTGGTAGGGGGCCAAAACATAGCTGCGCATCTGGTCGCCCCAGCTCGCGGTGATGGTCCCCGCAATTTCCTTTTTCTTTGCGGCTTCCTCTTCTTTAGCTACAAGCAGGAGCCGACTCTTCAGCACCCGAAGGGCGGCAGCCCTGTTTTGTATTTGGCTTTTTTCGTTCTGACAACTCACCACAATGCCCGAGGGCAAGTGAGTAATACGCACGGCCGAGTCTGTGGTGTTGACGGACTGCCCGCCGGGCCCGGAGGAGCGGAATACGTCCACCCGCATGTCCGTCTCGGGAATATCAATCTCTGTTGCCTCCTCCATCAGGGGGACGACCTCGACCGCGGCGAACGATGTTTGCCGCTTTCCCGCCGAGTTGAAAGGGCTCATACGCACAAGGCGATGCGTTCCTGCCTCAACGCTCAGCGTCCCGAAGGCATAGGGGCCATCCACTTGGATGGTTGCGCTCTTGATGCCGGCTTCCTCTGCGTAACTGGTGTCCAGCACCGCTACCGAAAAATCGTGGGATTCTGCCCATCGCAGATACATCCGCAGCAACATCTCCGCAAAATCAGCAGCGTCAACACCACCAGCGCCCGACCGAATGGTGATGATGGCGGGTGCTGCATCAAATTCACCATCTAAGAGGGTCTGAATTTCCATGGCGCCCAGTAACTTTTCGAGAGCGGCGAGTTCTTCCTCGACCTCCTGGGCCGATTCGGCATCGCCCTCCTCTCGGGCCATATCCACCAGGACATCTAGATCGCTCAAGCGCGAGCGGACGTCGCGAAGCCGACCGAGTTCGCTTTGCCGGTGGCTGAGCGAACTCGTGATGGATTGGGCACGTTCCGGGTCGTCCCACAGTGCCGGCTCCGCAGCAAGCTCGGAGAGTTTAGCGATTTCAGCCTCGAGGGACTCAGGCTGCAAAACCGCTTCAATAGTGGTGAAAGTCGAGCGAAGCGCGCCAATTCGCGCCGGTACTTCGTGCTCGCTCATCGCCTCAGACTAGCTGAGGCCCGCAAAGCTAGTGCTTGGTAAATCTTTCTCTCCGGCCTCTAGCGCGGCAATCACCGCAGCGACCACTTTCTCCGGCGCAAGTCCCTGCGGGAACGCCGGGGCAGTGCCGGCCAGGGGATGCTGTGACAGTTCGGTTTCGGTGTGACCGGGGCGGGCATCGACGAGTCGGATACCTTGACGGCGCAGCTCGCGGCCGGCCGCAATCCCGAAGGCGTGAAGGGCGGACTTCACTGCAGAATACGGGGCCATACCCGCTGTGGGGGACTCTGCCACGACACCGCTGAGGCTGAGAGCGAAGGGTGATCCGCCCTGAGCAGCCGATGCCGCTAACGACGGGGTGGCGGCGCGAACCACGCTCATCCAGCCTCGGGTGTTGACCTGCCACAGAGCATCCAGCACTTCATCGGCGTATTCGCTTATCGGTCCGAACGCGACAGCACCGGCAGCATAGATAACGCCATCAAGCTGGCCGTAGGCATTCAACGCAGTCTGCACGAAGTGCTCCGCAGCACCGGGGGTTGTGAGGTCTCCGATTGCTGTCGCGCCCGGAATTCCGAGCGCGCTCAGCTTGTCTTGGCTGCGGGAGGTGAGCGTCAATCGCGCCCCCTGGGCGCTTAGTTGCCGAGCAAACTCTGCACCCAGACCACCCGTCGCGCCAACGATAAGAAGTGATGAACCGTGAATAGTCATTCCGTCATAGTGCCAGAGAAAGCTCCAGACTCCCCTGGACATCAGAAGATGAAGGCTTGGGACCGTGCGGAAACACTGATTCTGAGTGCGGCCGGAAAGAATCCAGAGACTAAGGGTGGCCGCCACAGGCTCGAGAGCTCTACGTCAGCGCTACGGCCATCGCCCGTTCCCGCGCGCTCCACGGCGAGCGACTCAAAACCGGACACATCAGCGGTCGCCAGAAAACGTGAGACCGCACCGCGAACACGATCCGATTCGAGCGTCACGACAATTCCAGAGCCTCCCTCCCGAAGCAGGGCTGGGTCAAAGCTCTCTGCGCCGGCGAGCGCTGCACTATCTGCCAGAGCAAACAGTCGTTGTCTTTCGATGAGGAGAGAAGTCGCCGAGCTCACCCCAAAAATGATGACAAGGCTCAGCACTGCGGCGCCACCGAAAAGGGGCAGCATGCTGCCTCTCTCGTTCATCCCTGACCGCCATAATCCGACACAACTCCCGATGCTTCGGCCACGACGAGCCGAGTGGGGGCTCCGACACCACCGGGGAGCAAGTCAGTGGAAAAGATGGGGGCGTTTACACCGACTCGAATAGTGACACGGGTCCCTGGCTCCAAGCACGATGGGCGGGAACATTGACGCTCCAAGAGCGCAACCTCGGTGAGCCCGTGGTTGGCGAGCGCAATGCGCACCGCACCTTCGGCCCGCTTGGCCGATTCCGTGCCGGCTGCGCCTTCGGTAAAGACTCTCACCGCGTTTCGGGCGGCCGCTTCCGTGGCCAGCGATGCGCCTTGGAGTGACGCGAGGCTCAGAGCGAAATAGAGAACAGGGAGGAAAACGAGGATCGAAAGAGTTAAGAATTCCAGGCTGGCCCGCCCGCTATCGCCGGGTTCACCCGAGTGGGGCAAGGGGAGCATGCGCGACCACCTCCACTCTCCCGGTCGAACTCCACAACCCCAAGATGGGCACCGGCGCGGTAATCGTGACTTTCGTAGAGGGGACTCCCTCCACGAGGGCGTCAGTAAACGCAACATCCTCGGCATACGTCGGGGATAAAGAATGGGAAATGAGGTCTCTGGTGACCTCCCTTGCCTGGTAATCGGTGACATCCAACAGGCTGGCCTGCCTGGCCCCCTCCGCAGCAGCAGAGGTGAGCACGTGACGCACGTAGCCCATCATCACCACCTGGAGGAGGCCTAATACGAGTGCAACCAGAAGAGCGCTGACGAGGACAAACTCTGCGGGTGCATTCCCCCGCTCGACCATTGCTAAAACCCAGTGACGCGGGTTATTGCTTGTTCAAAAACCCCGGAGAGCGCGGGCCCGGCGGCTGACCAGATGACAACAACCAGCCCAGCAGTCATCAGGGTAATCAACACCCATCCGGGCACATCGCCGCGTTCTGAGTGCTTGGCCCTGAGGCCGGAAAGATTGTTAGCAGTCTGTTTCGTCATCGCCCCACGCTAAGCAAGCTCGCCGGGCGGCATGAAAAGTTATCCACAGCCAAAGAAAAAACGATGTGGTCAAAACTCGAAACTCAGCGCCTGAAGGCCGGGGTACACCGCAAAGATGACAGTGACCGGAAGAATCAGCAGCACCATCGGCACCAGCATCCTCACTTCAGCTTTGCCGGCTTTCTCCACCAAACCGCGGGAGTAATCATCACGCGCATCCTCGCTGTGAGCGGTGACCACCTCAGCGAGCGGCGCTCCTCGATCAAGCGCCTGAGCGAGATGCTCAACGAAAGCCACCACTCGATCGCTCCCCACGTTGCGTGCCGAGTCTCGCAACGCTTCGGCCAAGGGTGCACCCAATTCCACCTGAGTCATCACCCGAGCCCACTCGCGACCAAGCTCTCCTCGCGCTCGATGCGATACCCGCTCGAGGGCTCGCGGGAGCGAATCCCCTGCCGCCAACGCGAGACCCAATAGTTCAATCACCGTAGGGAACTCTTCAGCAATCTGGGCCGCCCGAATACTTGCCTGTCGGCGGAGTCGGTAGTCGACCCACCCCACCGTTGCCACACCACCTGCCACGACACCTACCAGTCCGACAGCAAGAGCCCCTGCCGGACTGGTAACGCCGACCACAACACCGAGCAAACTGCCGACCGCGCACCCCAACAGCCCTGCTATCGCACGGTACTGGCGAAAAGCTCTAAAGGGTTCGGAGCGTCCCGAGGCGCGAAACACAGGTTCCTGGGTTTCCTGGCCCCCCAAGAGACGATCAATGGTCCCTACCGCGTGGGAGAGGGTGGGCGAGAGCACGTATCCCGCAACCGACAGTGGNTCCTCTAGGGCGGGCTTTACCAAGTCCCGTGCGACAGGAGAAACATCCCACAAAGCAGGAGCAATGGCCTCGGAAAGGGTGGTCGCCGGGCGCCGAGGGGCAAGTGCGGAGACCACAGCCCACAGCCCCAAGCCGCAGGTAAGGCCAATGAGCAGCGCTTCGGGGCTCANCCGATCCACCGNGNGCTCTCCGGCAGCGCACCCATCGATTTCATCATCCGGTAGGCCACCACGCTCACGAGCGCACCGACGAGCAAAATTACCGTCCCCTGGACGCTCTGGTAGGCGCCAATGGTTTGCTCTCTGGTCCCAATCACCACCAGCACAATCCACGGGGCGCACAGCGCTAGAAGGGCGGCGGATCGAATCCATGATTGGGCGGCCCGGGCGTTCTCCCTCACCGCCAGGTCAGACCGAACACTGTGCTGAAGTTGGAGAAGAACACTCGGTAAGTCCGTGCCGCCAACCTCGTGTGCCATGCGAAGGACCTGGCAGATTCGGTCGCTGACGGGGTTAGCCCATCTGCTCGCCAATTCCGTGAGAGCCGCATCCGTATCCATTCCCCGGTCAATGGCCGCGCGGAAGTGCTCAACGCCGTGGCGAATATCGGGAGGCAAGGTGTCGGGCAGAGCCATCATGGCGGTGGTCACATCAGAGCCGGATCGGATCCCCGCACGCAGGTGGTCAATCAGGCCTGGCCACGCTTGCTGCAATCGTCGGTACCGAGATTCGCGTTGCTTGCGCACGTACCCGAAACCGACAAAACCCATCGCACCGACGGCGAGCACCGCCAGCACGGGAATGGGAATCAGCCACGCCACCACGGCCCCCGTTGCCAAAGCCACGAGCGACGCGGTCACCATAAACATGATGGGACTGACGCGAGGATGCCCGGCCTCAGCAAGCAATCGCGCCAATTTGCCTGGTGGGCGCACACGAGCAGCCAAGCGGGTACCCGCCGGGACCTCCTGGTTCGAAGCGAAGAGGGTGTCCACTATCAGCCACAGGCCGCCTCCCAGCCCTGCCCCGAGCAGTGCTGCCGTGAGGATAGTCACGCCTGCGAAACCCGCGCCAGAGAACCACTGCGGCAATCAAAACTTGTGGTGGCGATAATCACTCCGTCCTCCACGGCACCCGTGGGGTGGATGATTTCTTGAACCCGGCGTTGACCGTCGCGGCCTCGCTCGAGATGAACGACCGCGTCAATAGTTCCCGCGACTGTGGGAAGGACAAACGAATGATCAATGTTTCTCCCGGCCAGCAAGGGAAGGGTGGAAATCTTTACGAGCGCGTGTCTCGCGCTCTTAGCGTGCAGCGAACACAGTCCCGGTAGCCCGGAGTTCAGCGCAATGAGAAGGTCGAGCGCTTCTGCTTCGCGCACCTCTCCGACGACGAGGCGATCGGGTCTCATGCGCAGCGCCTCTTTCACCAATCGGCGCAGTGACACTTCGCCCGTGCCTTCTAGGTTGGCACCCCGAACTTGCAAGGCAACATGGTCACTGCGCTCAAGGTTGAGCTCAAAAGTTTCCTCAACCGTGATGATGCGTTCGCGTCAGGAACCGCGTCCAGCAGAGCGGTCAGAAAGGTCGTTTTGCCCGCTTGAGTCGCACCAGAGATCAGCACGCTTTTTCCCTCCCGAATAAGCCCACTCAGAAAATGAGCTGCTTGAAGACTGAGTGCTTTCCCTTCGACAAGATGGGCCAGCGTCCGCAGGCTGGAATGGAATTTCCTAATGTTGAACGACCAGTGGTGTTTGGTGATGTCAGGAATCACCACGTGGAGCCTGGAGCCATCGGGCAGCGACGCATCAACAAACGGCTGTGACATGTCGACGCGCCGACCGGTATGACGGAGCATTCTCTCCACGAGGCGACGGATCTCAACGGCCGAGAGAGCCATGTCCACACGCCTACTGACTCCCGCGGAGGCACAAAACACTAAGTCAGGACCATTGACCCAGATTTCCTCAATCGTTGGGTCCTCCAAGAGTGGCTGGAGAACCCCAAAACCGTGGAGCTCAGCCGCCAGGCGGGAGCTCAGCTCGCTCGAATCTGACGAGACCCCCGAATCAGCCAACACACTTTTGGAAAGCGCCGCCACATCATCCCCGGGCTCTCGCACGCTCGCTCTCACGCGATGGGCAAGAGAACTGGCTGAGGGGTTCTGGAACTGCATGGCGCTCAGCCTGACGTGAAGGGGTGCGCACCCGTGGGGATTATCCCCAACTAGAGGCCCAGGACGGCTCCCGCCACCAGAAAATAGATGACCAGACCGGTGGCGTCCACGAGCGTCGTCACCAAGGGTGCTGAAATCACAGCGGGGTCAATGTTCAGCGCTTTGGCCATCAGCGGCATGACTGCCCCCACGGTGGCCGCCCAAATACAGACCAAGACCACAGAAATTCCGACCGTGGTGCCCACCCCCCATCCAGCCACGAGCGACCCTGCCCCAAACGCGAGTGAGCCAAGCACTACCCCCAACAACACCCCGACGCGAGATTCACGCCAGGAAACGCGGAGCGCGTCGGAGGGTCGAACTTCACCGACGGCGAGTGCTCTCACCGCACTGGTAGCGGCCTGAGCTCCCACGTTGCCGCCGGTGCCAACGAGGAGCGGGATAAACAGCGCGAGGGCGGTCACGGCTTCGAGTGACCCCTCGAAGATCTGCAACACCGAGACTGTCAAGGTCGAGGCCACAATCAAGATCAACAACCACACCACGCGAAGGCCCGCCAGCCGAACAGGGCTTGCCGAGAGATAGTGGCCCGACGAGGGCAGCGTGGCAGCCTGGCGGGCAACATCTTCGGTGTCGGCTTCTTCAATGACTTCTAGCGCATCGTCAACGGTCAGCACCCCCAAAACCCGCTCTTCCGAGTCCAGCACCAGAAGACCCAAACGGTTTGTTTCCTGAACCAGGCGAGCGGCGCGCTCCGCTTCGTCAATAACCGCAATGCTGGGCGCTTCACGATCGGCGATATCCCCGGCGGTGAGGTCATTCGAGGCCATCACCACTTGGCTGAGACCGAGCAGCCCGACCATTTTTCTCGCACCATCGACGACCGCAAGAATGTCGATAGTCTCCGCATCGTGTCCTTTGCGCCTGACGACGTCCAAGATNTCNCCNACCGGGGTGTTTTCTGGAACCGTCACGACCTCGGGACTCATCACGCGTCCGACTGATCCTTCGGGATAGCCCAGAAGCGAGGCGGTCATCGCGCGCTCTTTGGGGCTCAAGCCCTGCAGTACACGATGAACAAAAGTGGCGGGGGCTTCGCCGAGCATGCGTGCACGGTCATCGGGATCCATCGACTCGAGAGTCTCTCGGAACGCCTGGTCGCGCATGCCCGCCAGGAGTTCTTGCTTTTGGGTGGAATCCAGCTCCTCAAAGACCGCGAGCGCGCGGTCTCGCCGCAATACCCGCCACACCAGTGCCGAGTTAACCGCGTCCAGTCGAGTGAACTCCTCGGCGATATCGTGCGGAGCTTTTCCTTCCAACCACCGCGCTATCTCGCTGACGTGACCCTGATTAAGCGCCTCTTTGAGCTCAATATCGTCGAAATTCTCCATCAGTCACCGCCGTGGGCTTTGTGCTCGGTGATCGCCGTGTGCGCCTGAGCACTGTCGCTGTGCTCCACCACCACGCGGTACTGGGCAGCAATAATTCCTTGACTTGAGCGATAGCGACGCTGCAGGGTGTGCGAGAACGTCAACAGCAAGATTCCAGTCAGCATGCCGACTCCCGCACCAATCACTACTCCCGCGATGATCGGGGTGGCAAAGTCTTGGGGGCTCAGAATCACGATGACAAGACCGGCGAGAAGCCCCAACCACGACCCACTCATTGCTGAGGATAGGGCAGCTCGCCCGTATCCGACGCGGCCGATGACCCGCTCGACGACGTGAGGGTCACTTCCCACAATAGACAGCGCACCAGGCCTCACATCGTGGGCGATCAGCGTCTGGACCAGATGCTGGGCGTCCGTGTAGGAAGCGAAAGATTCCAGTGTCTCGCCCGCAGGCATCGTCACCACGGCATCCTTACGACGCGATGACCTGCTGATGTTGTTACTCACCCCATCATTCTCCCACTGCGCTCGCCTAGGCTGGAAACCCAGGCGGAAAGGGGGTCATCGTGGCGCTTGACAGTAATCACGTGAACGCCGCCCTAGCGGGCGTCACTGACCCCGAGCTTCGTGCCCCCTTGACCGAGCTCGACATGGTGGGAGACATTTCGATCACTGACGAAGAATTGTCGGTGGAAATACTTTTGACCATCGTGGGATGCCCCGCGGCAGCACGAATCGAACAAGACACCCGTGCGGCACTCGAGGCCGTGTTGGACGGAAGGCGCCTCAATCTCACGATCGGAGTGATGACGCCCGATCAAAGAGGAGCGCTGGTCGCGAGGCTGCGTGAAGGAAAACCGTCGACGAACCCGTTCACCCCCGATTCCCTCACCCGGGTCATCGCCGTGACGAGCGGGAAAGGCGGTGTGGGGAAGTCAAGCCTCACTGTGAACCTGGCGGCCGCCGTTTCACAAGCGGGGTTCCGGGTGGGCATCATCGATGCCGACGTCTTTGGTTTTTCCATTCCCGGTTTGCTCGGCATTGATGCTGTTCAGCCCACCCGAATCGACGACATGATGTTGCCGCCCATCGCCCATGACATCAAAGTTCTCTCCATCGGGATGTTCATTGGGTCCGACCAAGCCGTTGCGTGGAGAGGACCGCTTCTTCATCGGACGCTCGAGCAATTCCTGACCGATTCCTATTTTGGTGACCTAGATTTCTTGTTCCTCGATCTGCCGCCAGGAACCGGAGATATCGCCATTTCCGTGGGGCAACTGCTCCCCCACGCTGAGATTTTGGTCATCACGACCCCGCAGCCCTCGGCCTCCGATGTCGCCTGGCGATCCGGCGATGTTGCCCGCCAAACGGGCCAAACGGTTTTAGGCGTCATCGAGAACATGTCCAGCACGACCGGGCCGGATGGCGAGACCTTCAACTTCTTTGGCGAAGGAGGGGGTGAGATCGTGGCAAGCAAGCTGGGCGTCCCACTGCTGGGGTCCGTTCCACTGTCGACACACCTGCGTCAGGCTGGAGACAATGGCACACCACTGGTTCTCAGCCATCCCGACGACCCCGTAGCAGTGATCATGGCCGAGCTTTCGCAGGCGATTATTCGCGGAGGAGTCAGCAAGGCGGGCAAGGGTCTGCCGCTGTCTCTCAAGCCGCGCTAAGCGAAAGCCGACCAGCCCGAAACCCCGTGGCTAAGGGCAACAAACGACGGTTCGCGCCCTAGGCTGGCGGCAGGCAAACGAG
>JGI26086J50260_1002206_pt1 | contig 10601 bp, 9 predicted proteins | sample SaaInl3SG_22_DNA_FD_50260 | JGI IMG/M metagenome (IMG submission 50260)
TGTATTGAAACTACATGTAGAGTCTGTGAATCTTTTTGAATTCGTTGATGAAGTCATTAGTGAATTTCATCTCATCTATGAAACCATTGATATTAAGCACTTAAAACCTTCTCATGATGTCATGTTAAATTTTGACAAAATACGACTCAAACAAGTATTTACTAATCTCTTAAATAATGCTATTAAGTTTAACAATAACCACGCACCAATTGAAATTACGTATCAAATCAATAAACCATATGTTTATGTGATGATCTATAATTCATCTCTTCCAATCTCTGAAGATCATCTTCCTCATTTAACCAATCCTTTTTATAAGGTCAATTCAGAGGGTTTTGGACTAGGACTTTCAATTGTTAAAAACATCATGGCANCACATCAAGGGAATATCTTTATTAAAAACCATCAAAAGGGTGTAGAGATTACATTAAGGTTTAACAATGAATAAAAAAATGTATCTATTTTTAACCATGGTTATGTTCGTTTTATTATTACAATCATGTCAGCTTGTCATTATTCCTGAGGTAGAAATAGACCCAGAGTCAGAACTATTACCAATTGAAGAAGAAGCACTATTACGTGATGAAAATTATGATCGTTTTTTTGATGAGATTAATCATAAAAAACTCGTTATTATAATATCCGATTACAATGCTGAGCTATTAAATTCTACAATGCAAGCATATTATGATCGTTTCGGAAACTATAAAAGTGATACATATGTAACATCAGATATCATTTATCAAGATTCATTTGGAACCATTGAAATGCAAGATGTTGCTTTCAGAACTCGAGGTAATTTATCTAGATCACGATTTTTAGATGATGAANGCAATTTAAATTTTAACCATTTTAAACTNAAATTTAATCAACAATTTTCAAATATNTCTAGAAATGGTTATTTATTTGGATTAGAAGAACTCGATCTTAAATATAACAGAAATCAAGATGAGAGTTATATGAATGAATTTGGTGCACTTAAACTTTATGAGTCTCTAGATGTNCATGCACAACGCGCAACGCTCATTTATGTCGAAGTTCATCTTGGTGATACTATTTTTCAAGTTGGGGTTATGACAGCATTTGAACCGATAGATGAGTGGTTCATTAAAAGACGATTTGAATCAAAAGACAATCAAGTTGGTGATTTATACAAATCGTTATGGCAACAATTTGGTCCGGCAAATCTAGCCAATCTTTTAGAAGGTTCTATCGGTATCAAGGATGTTGACAATAATTACCGTCCAGCTTATGACTTAAAAACAAATAAGACAAGTTCTACACATGAACATGTATTGTTACTTGTTGATGTCTTGGCATCTGAAGATATCAATTATAAACGCGCATTTATAGAAACATACTTTGATATTGATCAACTNGCAAGATATTTTGCAGTCTCACTCTTACTAGGAAATCCAGATGATTTTAGGTCGATGGCAAATAATTATTATTTATATTTTGATATTGTGAAAGAAAAATATCAAATCATACCGTATGATTTAGATCATAGTTTAGGACAAGGCTGGGATGGTGCGCCTGTTTTTGAAAATCAACTGACGAATACTGCGTTATATCACTTTGGTGAAATGTTTTCTTTTTTATCGAATCAACCCATCCACCATCCTCTCATTGAAGTCATCTTTGAATTAGAACATTTTAAAAAATCATATGAAACTCATTTAGAAACATTACTCAATACATCATTTCGATTTGAATTCTTCAAAGATTATATCGATCAGTATCGATTCATTTTTGATGATGATTTAAAAACATCAATGATGCCATTACCATTTGGTTATCGTAATTTAGAAACATTTATTACTGAGAAACGTCAAAGTGTGATCAACCAATTCAATGAAACTACTTGATTACCTATTATTTTCATGTATAATGTTAAGTGCAAATGGAGTTATAGCTCAGCGGGAGAGCACTTGCTTGACGTGCAAGGGGTCGTGGGTTCAATCCCCTCTAACTCCACCATTTGACATTCAAAACACTTAATTATAAGTGTTTTTTTTATAAAAAAAGACTGCTAAGCAGTCTTTGCTGGAATAAATAATATTTCATAGGGTGCTAATGTTAATGTTTCTTGTTCAAGATCAATCATACGATTTTGAATAAGATCAGCTTCGATTTTAACTAAATGAAGATGACGCAATGTATTCATATCAATAATCATAACTTGACTTGAAACATTAAATAGTCCATATAGTGACTTTTTATTGAGTTTCTTTTCTAGAAGTAGAATTTCTTGATGTTCAGTATTTATGGCGCGTTGTTGAACAAATGGATGAAGCAAAACATTTAATTTTCTTAAATGAATAAATTGTTTTAAATCATGGAAAATCTGAGCTGTGTCAACTTGATTTTTAATAACTTCAGAATATAATTTCCAATCGTAAAAAGGACGATGTATCCATCTTGAATCGTTTTTCTTAAGCTCATTCTTTAAATATGAACGATCATTTGTCATACCGATATCATCACCAGCATAAATCATGGGTGCACCTTGATAAAAAAATAAAATTGCATTGAGCATTCTCATGCGTTTCATTGATAATTCAAGTAACATCGATGCTTGTTGATTTTTAGAATCTTCAATACCAATTAAAGATGCAAACATCCCATTGGTTCTTGCATCTTTGGTTTTTTCATTTTTTTGATAATCGACACCTTTACTAAAAGACCCTTTAAAACTACCATTAAAGAAAGAAATTAAAAATTGTTTATGCAAAAATGGATCAAAACCAAAACGCGATAATGCATCTTCATTAAATCCCCATCCAATATCATCATGGCATCTAATATAATTCAACCATGCACCGTGCTTTGGCAATTCAAAGCGGTTGGCATCGATATTAAGTAGTCTTGCATCTTGGGTCGCTACTGTATTCCATAAGTTAACCATGAGATTAGCATTATACATAAAGTCACACTCAGGAGCATCATCCGTTCCAAAATATTTTACAATTTCATGAGGTTCTACAATCGCCTCACCTAGTAAAGCAAGATGGGGACATGTCAGGTCTCTAAAAGCTCTAAAAATTCGCATAAGAACATGAACTTCTGGTAAATTTCTACAGGTTGTTCCTAAAGTTTTCCATATAAAAGGTATAGCATCTAGTCGAATCATGTCGATACCCCAAATCGAAAATTGATGAAGTTGTTTTAACATCTCAATCAATACATAAGGATTTTTATAGTTTAAATCCCATTGATAATCACTAAACGAAGTATAAATATATTTATTTAAATTAACTAAGTGNGTAAAGTTTGTTTTTTTCCTTTCAGGTATGACAAGTGGTACGGTTAAATCAAATTGAGAAGGAATAAAATCATCATCATACATCATAAAGAAATTTTGATAAAAATGATCACCATCTTGGGCTTTGATAGCCCATAGGTGTTCTTTTGCGACATGATTTAAAACAAAATCAATCATGATTTTAATGTCATGTTTATGAAAAAAACGAATGACTTCAAGTAAATCATCTTTGGTACCAAATTTCGGATCAACATCATTAAAATCAACGACTGCATATCCCCCATCATTTTCTTCATCTCGAGTTTTTAATATCGGCATCAAATGAATTAAGTTCACACCTAAGAATTTAAAATATTCTAGCTTTTCTTTAAGCAATATAATATTTTTGGAGAATAAATCAACATACAATGTCATTGCAACAATGGGTGTATTTGAAAACCATGGTTGTTGATTTTCTCTCGCAGAATTTAGTTCTATATAGTCAAGTAAATGTGTTTTAGCCTCATCTTGATTTGGATAAAGCATCTCAAATAACGCATTCATCAATTGCTTTTTTTTCATAATATGGAAACCCTTTCATATGGTATTATATCAAATATACTAAATATTTGAACATGTGAGGGTTGCACATATTTATGATGAAATATATTGCACATAGAGGTGCGAGTAAACGTTATATTGAGAATACATTTGAAGCTTTTAAGTATGCTTTTGAATCTTCCTTTGATGGATGTGAATGTGATGTAAGAATTACAAAAGATCAGGCATTTATTGTTTATCACGACAAAGATTTTTTAAGACTGAATCAAGTAAATCATAGCGTTTCTGAGTTAAATTTATATGATATACAACCATATATTTATTCAGATGGACAAAGAATTTTGACACTTCATCAGTTACTTGATTTAAAAAGTAGATATCGAAAATATTTGTTGATTGAAATTAAGGATAAACTTGCTGTCGATGACATGAATGCTTTGCTTCTAATACTTAAAAAATTTGATTTAACATTCATTAAAATCATTTCATTTCATTTAGAAGTCATTCGTTATTTCAAAAATGAGATTGATGTTATGTATTTAAAAGATGAATTAAATGAAAAAGAAATAATTGCGATCCAACAATTAGACATTCATTCTGTAAATTTGAATATTGCATGTTATCATCCAACAAGACATTCATTATATATTCAGTCAAACTTAAAGGTTTCATATTGGACAGTAGATGATGTCATGATACAGAATAAACTTCNAAATGAAGAAGTACAATTTCTTACAACANATATCGTAGATTAAAAAAAGCGCTTATGCGCTTTTATATTTTGGTAAATTCTTCAATAAAATGTATGAGTTCATCTGTATTCGGACTTTTCGCATTGACAACATAAAATCCACTTGTACAAACACCCGTAAGAAGTGATGCTTCCGGCGTTAATCCAGCAAGTTGACCAAAGACATACCCCGCATTAAAATTATCACCTGCACCTGTTGTGAGTTTAGGTTTTTCTACGTAAGGGCCTTTTGCTTCAAAATAACCATCTGAAGTCATGACAACTGCTCTATCTACTGGATGAACAACAAGCTGATCAACTTCAAGACTCTCATAAAGTGCTTTTGTAACTTGTTCTAAACTGGCTTCTTTGATGTCAGTTTTTGAAAACAATCCAAGTGTGACTGAAACGTCAAACGCTTCTTTTTTATTAAATCCTAGAATCACGGTAAAATAAGATTTAAAAAGTTTTAATAAATGAAGTGCTCTTGTGATATCACTTGTTTCTCTTTTTTCTGGATCCGCAATGTCTACAAAAAAGATTGGTTTTGTGGATCTAGATTTCAATTTAGGTAATGCTTTTTCAAGCAAATCTTCCCAAAAAGATGTCATGGTTGGAAGCATTGACCAGTTGACACTTGCNAATAAATCAGAAGTTTGAAGTTGATCGAATAAATTGGCTTCACCATANGTCTCTATTAAACGATCATACGTCATATTATCAAAATTCATACGACCCATAATAATTTTGCCATCAAAAAATTCTACTGCATCTGAAATGCCAGGATTTTCAATCGAAATCACATTTGCTTTTTCTGCAATGGGTTGAAAAACAGGATGTAATGTTGGGAATCCTAATGCACCAACATACGTTGCATGTACATGATGGTTAAGGAGTGCATTGGTCATAATTGGACCATTACCACCAATCTTTTGTTGGTCAACAACCCATTCGATATTTGTAGATAATCCAGCAGCTTTACCGATGCGTTCTGCATAATCTTTGATATATTCTAAGCGTTTAAACTCTGTTAAACTGANACGTTTATCGACGACGTGCATGATGTTGTCAACGAATCCATCAAAACCAATAAAGAGTTTTAAAGGATGTTTTTTTGTATCATATAATGCTTTTGTAATGTCTTGAATGGTCATAAAATATTCTCCATGAATAAGTTTGGTCTTCGTTACGTTAATATGATAACATAAGAATATCATGTTGAAAAGAGAAAATCATGCGAATATTCTTAGTTAGACACGGTCAAACAGACGATAACATTAAAAACTTAATGCAAGGATGGAAAGATACGCCACTCAACGAGACCGGAAAATCTCAGGCAAATCAACTTATCTCTTTTTTTGAGACTCAAAAAATAGATATTATCTATTCAAGTGACTTAAGTCGTGCATATGAAACAGCACGTATCATTGCGAAATCTTTAAATAAACAGGTTTTTTTAGATAAGCAGTTAAGAGAAATGTATTTAGGATCTTGGGAAGGTCNTTCTTGGCAAGAAATTGAAGCAGAGTTTTCATATTTTCTTGGTAAACCTGAAAATGAAAAGAATGCGTTAAATATACATTCAGGAGAATCTTATATTGAGTTTCAATTACGATCATTTGAAGTCTTTAAAAAAATAGTAAAAAACCACACGAGTAAAAACATTATGATCGTGACTCACGGTGGCGTCATACGAGAAATTATTGCACGTATTATGAAAATCAACCAAACACAAAAAGATGCAATTCCTATTCGNAACTGTAGTGTTTCAATGATTGAATACGATAAAGATAAAGACCAATATTNAATTATTGATCTTTGCGTCCTTTAAAAGTGTTGATTTTATCCATCATATCTACTGCAAGGTCTTTAGTAGGTATGTCTTTAATTTCGTCGAATGTAAATGTCTTAATGATATCGATTTGTCTATTGACAGGATGAAATGGTGTTTTCTTACGAATATCGATGTCCCCACTGATTTTAATTAAAGTTAATTGAGCTTCGGCTTTCAATACTAATTTAAAAGCACCAGCTTTCATATTTTCTACATCATTACGATATCGATCTCTAATGGTACCTTCTGGGAACATAAGCATCGTTTGACCATTTTTTACAACGTGAATTGCATGTATCATATTCTCTAATGTTTTTCTGGGGTTCATTCTATCAATTGGAAAACTNCCAAGCAATTGAATCCAAGTTCCAATCCATGGAACTTTAAGTAAAGATACTTTAGGTGTAAATGCCATTGGCATTTGCACTTTTTCTAATACACATAGTGCATCTGTATAAGAAGTGTGATTTGCATAAATTACTTGTTGATGGTTTTTAGGGATAACACCATTTAAAGTGGTTTTCATACGTAAAAACAAATGGTTAAACAACGTAATCATTTGTTGATTCAAATAATTCAAATAATGATTACTAGGTTTGACTTTTATAATTGAAAAAAAAGGAATATGAATCGCTACCAATAAAAATACGAATGTAAACGAGAATAGAGGTGATAAAGAAACCCACAGCAAAATCAAATGAGAATTCATATGTGTCATAAAATAAGGAAAAATAAATAAAGATAATAAATAAATAAAAATAATCATCACTTGTACCCCTTATAAATCAATCCTAACACGAACGAAATCATTTTTCACACAAAAATACATTATTATTATTGACAACGCTTACATTTTTTGTTAAAATATGTATGAAAACCTTTCCATAAAAAAAACAGTGAGGAATTATGACTAAAAACATCCTATTTGGAAATAGCAGAAGAGCTCAAAGTAATCGATCATTTTGGTTATTTTTATTTCCTTCTTTGTCTGCTTTCTTGTTATTCGTTATCGTCCCTTTTATCACTGGAATATACTATAGTTTCACAAACTGGTCAGGACTCAATACTGGAAATGAAAGTTTTATAGGCTTTGATAACTATCGCCAAATTTTAAGTGATCCTCAATTTGGTTTTTCTTTTTTACAGACAGCGACGTATTCCTTACTTTCTGTGATAATTATCAATATTGTTGCATTTGGTTTAGCGCTTTTAGTGACTCAAAATACAATTTTGAAAAATGTATTCCGTGCTGGATTTTTCTTACCGAATTTAATTGGTGGTCTGGTTTTAGGTTATATTTGGCAATTTTTATATAATCGAGCTCTAATCGTTTGGTTTGAACCCTCCCTAATTGCTGTTGGTAATACATCGATATTAGGTTTAGCGATCGTTGTCACATGGCAATATGCAGGTTACATTATGATGATTTATATTGCAGCACTTCAAAATGTCCCTCAAGACTTAATTGAAGCGGCAACCATTGATGGTGCGAATGCTTGGCAAAGACTAAGAGCAATCACATTTCCACTCGTTGCACAAGCATTTACCATTGCGTTATTTTTAACATTAGTGACGTCATTTAAACAATACGATACCGTTGTTTCATTGACACAAAGTGGACCTGCAATGCAAATGCCAGTTTGGTTTGCGAATCTTTATGGAATAAATCCAATCACAGTTCAAAGTACTGAGGTCATTACATACAACATTTATGAAACAGCATTTGTTAGATTTCAACTTGGCGTAGGACAAGCAAAAGCGATATTGTTTTTCTTACTCATCGGTATATTTGGTGGCTTACAAGTCTACTTTACTCAAAAAAGAGAGGTGGAAATGTAATGCAAAAGACAACGAATAACAAACAAAAAACCAATTGGTCGGTGACGTTAAAGCAAAATAATTGGACAATCGAAATCATATCATTAATACTCTTAATATTATTTTTTATGCCAATTATCATTGTTTTAATTAACGTTGGTAAAGCAGATAATAATGCAATTATTTTAGATCCATTAGGTTTACCACAAAATTATTTCAGAAACTTTTTAAATAATATTGAACGTATTTTAACACATCGTCAAATTAGATACTTTTCATCGTTTGGCTATTCGCTACTTATTACAACATTGTCACTTACAGCAATCGGGATATTCAGTTCGATGGCTGCTTGGGTACTCGTGAGAACAAAGACTAAATATTCTAAAGCAATTTTCTTTCTATTTTTAAGTGGATTAGTTATCCCATTTCAAGTGGTGATGTTACCACTCGTGCGATTGCTACAAGACATCACGAACTTTACTGGAATCACAATGAAAGAAACTGTCCACGGGATTGTTCTTGCATATGTTGGTTTTGGTGCACCACTTTCAGTATTTATGTTTTATGGCTTTATAAAATCTGTTCCATTAGAAATCGAAGAAGCAGCCATCATTGATGGTTGTAATCAAAGACAAGTATTTTTTAGAGTCGTTTTCCCAATTTTAAAACCGATCTTTGTCACGATGCTTGTTCTCAATGGATTGTGGATTTGGAATGATTATTTATTACCGGTTTTAGTATTAGGTGTAAAAAATCCCGTTCAAACGTTACCGCTATCTGTNGGCGTTTTAGCTGGATTATATACAAAAGATTGGCCATTAATTCTTACTCAGGTCATTCTTGCAGCAATTCCACTACTTATACTATTCTTGTTTGTTCAAAAACATATCATCAAAGGGATGACATCTGGAGCAATCAAGTAATACTGATGAAACATCGATTGCAACATTGCAATCATCATAAATTCGCTTTCAATTTAAAAAAAATAGGAGGATAATAAATTGAAAAAATTACTTTCATTATTTACAGTACTTACTGTAGCCGTCATTTTAGCTTCATGTACTGGAACACCTGCGACAGACTCGCTCGTGATTTTCCAAAACAAAGTTGAGATTGATGATGTTTTAAGTACTTATGCATCGACGTGGGGAACTGAAAACGGATTAAACGTTGAAGTTCAAACGTGTGGAGGCGATTCATGTGCTTATGGAACGCAACTTTTAGCTGAATTCCAAGGTAATGATCAACCAGATATCTTTGTTATTGAAGGTCTCGGAGGATTCAATCAATATAAAGATAAAATTTACCAATTTTCTGGCAATGAAAATTGGATTGACAATACAGGTTTAGAATTTGTTTTTGAAGGTGATGTCTATGGTTTCCCAGTCGCAATTGAAGGTTGGGGTATGGCTTATAATAAAGACATCTTGGAAGCTGCTGGATTAACAGTTCCTGCAATAGGTACGCCATTATCACAAGCAGATTTTAGAGATATGTTTGAAGCTGTAGAGAAATATTATACTGATAATGGGATCACAGATTCAGCTGTTGTTTCTATGGCTGCAGCATCAGGTATGACGTGGGTAACAGGCTTACACAACTTTAACGGTTACTTAAGTTCAGGGTTATCATATACGGATTCAACTGTGATTGATCAAGTGAATGCTGGTCAATTAGACGACGCTCGTTTTGGTCAATATACAGACTGGGTTGAACTCTTATTTGAATTTGCGAACCAAACAGTTTTAAATACTGGTGGATATGATGAACAAGTAGGATTGTTTGCTTCAGGTAAAGCAGCATTCTTACATCAAGGGAACTGGACAGATTCATCTTATGCAAATTCAACATTTGAAATGGGGTATTTACCTCATGGTGTTTTAACAACAGGAAATGATTCTATATTCATTGGTGCACCTTCATATTACGTGATTAATAAAGATGGTGCTAACATTGAAAATGCAAAAGCATTCTTAGAAGATCTAGCAGCAACTTCTGAAGGACACGATTACATGGTAAACCAAGCAAATATGGTGCCTGCATTTGATTCAGTCACACTAGTCCCTTCAACACCATTATCAGCAGCAGTACTTGCTTGGAATCAAGCTGGTAAAGCATATGCTTGGTGGCAAAATGATTTACCTGCAGGATTTGGTATGGATACATTAGGACCAATCTATAGCGCACTCGCTGATGGACAAATTACACGCGCACAATTTATTTCTCAAGTAAAAACTGCAATTGAAAATTTAGCTTAATTTCAATAAAGTTTGTTTAAAAAAAGGCACTTTACCATAAAGTGTCTTTTTTATTGACAATCATCTCATACATCACTAAAATACTATTGGGAGGATTATATGAAACAAACAAAACAATTTAAAACTGAATCACAGCGTTTATTACATTTGATGACA
>JGI26086J50260_1002207_pt1 | contig 10598 bp, 10 predicted proteins | sample SaaInl3SG_22_DNA_FD_50260 | JGI IMG/M metagenome (IMG submission 50260)
TCCCTTGGAGGTTCTTGTCGCGATGCCAAAAGCCAGCTCAGCTCAGATCGACACGGAATCGTCACATTGAATCTGGTATCTTTGTGACGATTAGGTGACAGATTCGTGACACAGGAGTCCGGATGATACATAAGTGCTTGTTTCCCGTGGCTGGCTACGGGACCCGTTTTCTTCCTGCGACTAAATCCTCGCCCAAAGAAATGCTTCCCATTGTGAATAAGCCGCTCATTGAGTACGGCGTTCAAGAGGCAGTCGATGCAGGTCTAACCCGAGTGGGTTTTGTCACCGGTCGTGGCAAACGGGCCATTGAGGATCATTTTGACAAGAATTATGAGTTGGAAGATCAGATTCGCGGCACCGGTAAGGAAGATTTGATTCAGCCGACCCGAGCCTTAATTGATGCTTGTGAATTTTCTTACACGCGGCAAAAAGAAATGAAGGGTTTGGGACATGCGATTTTGACCGGTGAGACCCTCATTGGTGACGAGCCTTTTGCTGTGGTGTTGGCAGATGACCTATGTATCGCCGAGGACGACGGGGTACTGAGCCAAATGGTGAAGCTATTTCGGCAATTTCGTTGTTCGATTGTCGCGGTTGAGGAAGTGCCGGACTCGCAGATCCATCAGTACGGTGTAGTGGCTGGTGAACCCCTGAAAGACGGGGTGTATCGTATCACTGACATGATCGAGAAGCCCTCCAAAGACGAGGCACCTTCCAATCTGGGCATCATTGGGCGCTACATTTTAACGCCTGATATTTTCGAGATTTTGCGCCACACCAAGCCCGGTAAAAATGGCGAGTTGCAAATCACGGATGCTTTGAAACAACAGGCCGCCGAGGGTTGTGTTTTGGCGTACCGCTTTAAGGGTCGTCGGTTCGATTGTGGGTCAATCGATGGATTTATTGAAGCAACAAATTATTGTTACCACACGTTTTACAAGAACGGACTCTGAGTCGATATGAAATTAGCTGTTGTTGGAACCGGTTATGTGGGCCTTGTTACGGGCGCCTGCTTTGCGGAAATGGGCAATCATGTGGTCTGTGTCGATGTCGATACGGAAAAATTGGCTCGGTTGCATCGGGGTGAGATTCCGATCTATGAACCGGGTCTTGAGCAAATTGTGGAGCGGAATTTTAAGCGTGGTTCGCTAGAGTTCACCGATGATTTGGCGAAGGCTCTCGATGGCGCCCAAGTGGCCATGATTGCGGTCGGTACCCCACCAGGTGAAGACGGCTCAGCGGACCTACGTTATGTGCTTGAGGTGGCCCGTGGTATTGGTCAGCACATGACTGGGTATTTAGTGGTTGCAGACAAGTCGACAGTGCCTGTGGGCACCGCCGAGAAGGTGACTGCAGAAATCACCAAAGCTCTCGCAGCGCGGGGCGCCGAGTTACCCTTTGATGTGGTCAGTAATCCAGAATTCCTGAAAGAGGGTGCAGCGGTCGAAGACTTTATGCGTCCCGACCGGGTGGTGGTCGGGACCGACTCCGAGCGCGCACGTGAGGTGTTGAGTGAGCTCTACGAACCTTTCAGTCGCACCCGTGACAAACTGATGTTCATGGGTATTCGGGATGCAGAGATGACCAAATACGCTGCCAATGCGATGTTAGCCACCAAGATTTCGTTCATGAATGAAATGGCGAATTTGTGTGAGCGTCTCGGCGCCGATGTGGAAAACGTCCGAAAGGGCATCGGTTCCGATCCGCGGATTGGCTTTAGTTTCATCTTCCCAGGCTGTGGTTACGGTGGCTCCTGCTTCCCGAAAGATGTGAAAGCCATTTTGGGTATGGCCAAGGACGTGGACTTCGCCCCGATCCTGATGCAGGCAGTGGAAGATCGCAATCAACTGCAAAAGTACCGGCTGGTCGAGCGCATTGTGGAGACTTACGGTGAAGATCTTTCCGGTCGAGTGTTTGGTATCTGGGGGCTTGCATTCAAGCCTGGCACTGATGATGTGCGTGAGGCCTCGGCGGCAGTGATGATTCGGGAGCTCGTGGCGCGTGGTGCGGTAGTCAAGGCGTATGACCCGGTGGCAATGGAGACCATCACACACGAAATTGACAGCGATTGGATCGGTACCCAAGTGCTGTTGTGCGATCACCAGTACGATGCCGTAAAAGATGCCGATGCGTTGGTGTTGGCAACAGAGTGGAATCTTTTCAGACAACCAGATTTCAAGGCCATGGAACGGGTCATGAAAGGTAAAGCGATTTTCGATGGTCGCAATCAATACGATCCAAAGCGCCTGAGGGAACAGGGCTGGGAGTACGTTGGCATCGGTCGGTGAGTTCCCTCCCGATCGTCTGGGATCCGGGCTACAGCCCGGAATTCCCGCCCACACATCGCTTCCCAATGGCCAAATTTACGCACCTCAAAGCCTGGGTCGACGCACAAGTGCCAAACACACGACTGGTGGCGCCTACCGCGTGTCCTCTCGAGCTGGTCACCCACACACATGACCCCGCATATGTGGCTGGCTTTCAGGCCGGCACTCTGGACGCCAAGGCGATGCGGGAAATTGGGTTGCCTTGGAGCCAAGGTCTGGCGACACGCACTTTATTGGCACTCGGTGGGTCATTGAAAACCTGTGAGCTGGCTTGCGAATTCGGCCTCGCCAGCCATTTGGCCGGTGGCACGCACCATGCGCACCGCGAGCGGGGATCGGGTTTTTGCATTTACAACGATTTGGCGGTGTGTGCGCGTGCTTTGGTGGCGCGGGGCATGGCATCGCGTGTTTTGATTTTCGACTGCGATGTGCACCAAGGCGATGGCACTGCGGCCATTTTGGCCGGCGATCCGCACACCTTTACTTGTTCGATTCATGCCGAGAAGAACTTTCCAGTGCGCAAAGTGGCCAGTGATCTCGATGTCAACTTGGCTGATGGGCTGACTGATGGTGCGTATTTGCCCGTGGTGTTTGACACCTTGGAGTCGGTACTGTCGAGTTGGCACCCCGATTTTGTACTCTACGATGCCGGTGCGGATGTACACCGTGAGGACGTGCTTGGACGCCTGTCGATCAGTACAGAGGGGCTATTGGCACGAGATCTGGGCGTTATTACGCGTATCGTCGACCGAGGTATTCCGTGCGCGACCGTGATTGGTGGTGGCTACGATCGCGATCATCGTGCGGTCGCAGCGCGCCATGGTGTGGTGATCCAAGCGGCCGCATCGGTCTATGCCTCCCACCTCGGGTAGTGGATTTTTTCACCCAGGTCTTGCACTTCGTGCTCGCGCTGGCATAATGCGCGCCTGTTTCTGTTGATGCCCAACTAGGCCTGGGTTTAGGAAACACTCGGTTAGTCCCGTTCGTCTAGAGGCCTAGGACTCCGCCCTTTCACGGCGGCAACAGGGGTTCGAATCCCCTACGGGACGCCACTTGCGGGAATAGCTCAGTTGGTAGAGCACAACCTTGCCAAGGTTGGGGTCGCGAGTTCGAGTCTCGTTTCCCGCTCCAAATCTCGAAAGCCCGATGCAAATCGGGCTTTTTTTTGTCTGTTTGATTTGATCACTTCGGCCGCGCATGCGCCTTGAAGAATGATGACCTCGCCGCCATCGTTACACGCGAAACAACTTCGGACGCAGGTCGGATGCGGGTGGCTTACATACTGGTCTTGGTGATGAGTCTTTTAATCGCCTATCAAATGGTCAATCCCTATCGGCCCCAGGCTTGTCATTTTTGGCAAAACGGCGATCTGTGTTGCTGGCTTCTGTGCCGCTGAGGATGCAACTGTCACATCGGCTCTGTATCCTTATGCGCTTTCTTAATACACCCACTGCGATAGTTGGAAAACAGAATGACTGTGCCTTATGCGTTAGAAATTCAGGGATTGACTAAGACCTACGATAACGGGTTTTCTGCACTCAAAGGCATTGATCTACAGGTAGCGACTGGCGACTTTTTTGCGCTTCTTGGTCCCTAACGGGGCAGGTAAAAGCACCACCATTGGTATCTTGTGTTCGTTGGTCAACAAGACTGCAGGGCAAGTGCGGGTGATGGGGTACGATATCGACACCGATTTCCCGGTTGCGAAACGTCGCCTTGGCGTGGTGCCCCAGGAATTTAATTTCAATCAATTTGAAAAAACTCAAAATATTTTGATCAATACCGCCGGCTACCACGGCATCCCACGCTCTGATGCAGAGCCGCGGATTGAGCACTATTTAAAGCGGCTCGGATTGTGGGATAAGCGTGATGATGCCTCGCGTGCGCTGTCTGGGGGCATGAAGCGGAGACTCTTGATCGCACGCGCCCTGATTCATCAGCCGGATCTGCTGATTCTTGATGAGCCCACCGCGGGGGTAGATATCGAATTGCGCCGAGGGATGTGGGATTTTTTGTCTGAGATCAACGCCCAAGGCACCACGATCATTTTGACCACACACTACCTCGAGGAAGCCGAGGCTCTGTGTCGCAATGTGGCGATCATCAACCATGGGGAAATCATCGCCAAATCCTCGACACGCGACTTGCTGGCGACGCTGCACACCGTGACCTTCGTGTGTGATCTGGCAGAACCGTTGACGAATGCACCGGACATTGCNGGCTANGAGTGTGTTTTGAGCAGCCCACAAACCCTCGAAGTGGAAGTGGATAAAGGTCAGTCCCTGAACGCCGTGTTTGCCGCACTCAGCGCGCATGAGATCGCAGTGACCAGTATGCGTACCAAAACCAATCGGCTTGAAGAGCTCTTCGTCAACATGACCCAAGGAAGTAACGCATGAGTGAATTGGCGAATTTCGAACAAACCGCAAAAGACTTCGGCAATCCCAACTGGGTTGCCTACCAAACCATCGTGCGCACCGAGGTCCGTCGCTTTACGCGGATTTGGGTGCAAACATTGATTCCCCCGGCGATCACCATGACGCTCTACTTTGTTATCTTCGGTAGCCTCATTGGGCGACGCATCGGCGACATGGGTGGTTTTGATTACATGGCTTACATCGTGCCTGGCCTGATCATGATGAGTGTTATCACTAACTCTTATGCCAACGTCTCAAGCTCATTTTTCGGCGCCAAGTTCGGCCGGTTCGTTGAAGAGATGCTGGTCTCGCCGATTTCGAACCAAACCATCTTGTTGGGCTATGTCACAGGTGGCGTGGCGCGCGCGTTGTCGGTGGCTGTGATCGTCACGATCTTGTCGATGTTTTTCACCCATTTAGCGCTCTACAACCTTCTGGCTGTGGTTTCCATCACGCTCCTCACTGCGGTCCTGTTTTCGTTGTTGGGTTTTATCAACGGGGTGTATGCGAAGCGCTTTGATGATGTGAGTATTGTTCCGACCTTTGTTTTGACGCCACTGACCTATTTGGGCGGGGTGTTTTTCAGCATCGATTTACTGCCTGAGTTTTGGGCTGGCGTCGCGCAACTGAATCCGATTTTGTACGTTGTGAATGCGTTCCGGTTTGGCATTTTAGGTGTCTCTGATGTGTCTTTGACCGGTGCCTACGTGACTTTAGTCAGCATGACGGTGGTCGCGTATCTGGTCGCACTGCGTCTCCTCACTCAGGGCGCTGGAGTCCGCTCCTGATGGCGAATATCACAGGCCTTGAAGGCATCCAGGCAGAGCTGCCATTGGGTCAGGTCTCGAGTCAGCCAGAGACACTCGATCCGAGCGTCTTAGTCGGTGTACCTCGTGCGCTTGCCCGGGGTGTGGAAGGCATCGATGCGGCTGGCTTCGTTGGCCATGATCTCTGGAACTGTTGGGAAATCTCTTGGCTNAACCCAGACGGACGCCCGGAAATGCGTATCGGTCAGTTACTGATCCCGGCTGAGAGCCCGAATCTGTGTGAGTCCAAGTCCTTAAAGCTGTTTTTGAACAGTTTTGCCAACGATGTCTTCGCCTCGGATGCGGAGGTCGANAAGACGGTGGTGCAACATCTCAGTGAGGTGCTCGGTGTCACCTGTGAGTTTCAGTTGTATTCGGTAGTTGATGCGCGCTTCCAGGTGGAGATGCCAAAGGGGGAGTGTCTTGATCAGTTGCCGGTGAATCTGGCGGTCTACACGCCTGACGCAGCCCTTCTTCAAGTGATGCCAGACCATCCGGGTAAGGCACGGTTCCACAGCCACCTGTTTCGATCNAACTGTCCGGTCACCGGACAGCCCGATTGGGCCACGGTAGTGGTTAAGTATGCGGCACCCGTGACATTGATTCCGGAGACCTTGCTGGCGTATTTGGTTAGCTTTAGAAACCACACTGGATTCCATGAAGCCTGTATTGAGCGGATTTATCAGGATTTGATGATACGCCTCAATCCAACGGAACTTGTTGTTTGGGCTGGTTTTGTTCGGCGTGGTGGCTTGGACATTAACCCGGTTCGCAGNTTGTTACCGACGAAGTTCTTGCCACCGAGGCTCTGTCGGCACTAACGTGCGCAAAAAGCACAGAAGAGGGTCTGGAATGTCGCCAATTGAAGCGTTGTTGTCCCGCGTGTCAGTCCCGCGGGTGGTTGAGCCGGGTGTCACGGAAGAGGAATTGGATTTATTGCTTCGCGCCGGGCTTCGCGCCTGTGATCACGGGCGCTTACGTCCGTTTCGATTCATCTTGTTGGAAGGCGCCTCACGTGATCGGCTCGGAGAGGCGATGAGTGAGTATCTGCATGGTGATCTGGTCGATGTCTCGGAAGAGGCCATTGAAGCGGCGAAGAACAAAGCACTGCGCGCACCGACACTGTTGTCAGTGATTTTCTCTCCAAAAGACAACGACAAAATTCCAGAGAGTGAGCAACTGGTCGCAGCTGGCTGTGCTGCGCAGATGATTGTCACTGCGGCGCACATGCTGGGCATCGGCGCGGTCTGGCGTACTGGCAATGCGGTGTATTCAGGTGAAGTGGCGACTGCTTTGGAGTTGGCTGATCACGAGCAGGTGGTCGCGATGATCTATTTGGGTCGACCGGCTGCTGAGCGCCCCGCACCGCCTGAGATGAATCCGGCTGATTTTCTGACCCGTCTTTGAATCTGGAATCCGGTGCCTTGAGGCGGTATAGTGCGCGCCTCCTAGGAGACGTGTCCGAGTGGTTGAAGGAGCACGCCTGGAAAGTGTGTATGCGTTAATAGCGTATCGAGGGTTCGAATCCCTCCGTCTCCGCCATTCAATGCAAACCAGCCTCTAGATCGTTTAGAGAGCTTGGTTTGAAAAGGCCAGCATACCGAAGGTGTGCCTCTGACCGTTCGGTGCGGGGCCACAAACGATCCAGACAAGGCGCCCCTGAATACGCAGGCAGATCGCAACAGACATGGCGTCGAAATGCGATGATGGCGCCCTGTGCACACAAGGAACCACATGACACTTGCAGAGCAATTTCGGTATCTCGTTGGCTATTTTTGGGTTGCTGATCGGCCAGATCTGCGCCGCAACCTCTTGGGTGCAGCCCTGTGTTTGGTGCTCGCCAAGGCGAGTAATCTCGGCACGCCGTGGCTGTTGGGNCAAACCGTCGATAGCTTGGATCGAAACGAGATTGTTGATGTGTGGCTCTTGGGTGCGCTTGGGTTGGTTTTTGCCTATGCGTTAAGTCGTCTGGCCGCCTTGGTATTTTCTGAGGGGCGCGAGGTGCTGTTTACATCCGTTTCGCAACACGCAATTCGAGCATTGACCGGCCATGTCTTTTCGCATTTGCATCGATTGCCGTTGCCATTTCATCTGTCACGCCAGACGGGTTCATTGGACCGGTTGATTGAGCGNGGCACCAAGGCGGTCGACTTTTTATTGCGTTATGTGGCCTTTAATGTCGGCCCGACCCTGATCGAGCTGGTCATTGTCTCGGGTATTGTCTGGGCATTATTTGGTGGCCTGTATGCCGCAGTGATCGCACTATCGATGCTGGCCTATATCGCATTGACGATCCAGGTCACGACCTGGCGACTGCGGTTCCGACGTACCATGAATGCTGCCGATAACACCGTGGCAGGTCGATTGGTTGACAGCTTCGTCAACATCGAGACGGTGCGATTATTTGGCAATGAGGCGTATGAAACCCGACGGCTCGATGAGGGGTTGTCGACCTATGAGGCAGCCGCCAACCAAAGCCGCTTTTCGTTGATGTTATTGAATTTGAGCCAAACTTTGGTGGTATTGGCTGGTGTCACCACAGTGTTGGTGATGGCGGCACTGGATGTGCAGTCGGGCGCACTCACTGTCGGCGCCTTTGTGATGCTGAATACGTATCTGTTGCAGGCATTTCAGCCTCTGGGTTTTCTGGGCAGTGTGTACCGTGAGATCCGTCAATCGTTGATTGACATGGAAAATTTATTTGAGGTGCTGTCCGAGCCTGCTGAGACAGAAGTAGCTCAGCTTGAAGCCTTGCCTGCCCAGTCTGAGATCGTTTTTCACCAGCTGGCCTTCGGCTACCGCGAGGACCGACCTGTGCTTCGCGATGTGAGTTTGACTATCCCGCAGGGACAGACCGTCGCTGTGGTGGGTGAAACTGGCAGCGGAAAGACCACATTGGCGAGGCTGTTGTTGCGGTTTTATGAGCCGATGACTGGATCGATTTCAATCGGTGGTGTCGATATTCGCAAGGTGTCACGTGAAGCGCTACGCCAGCGGATTGGGGTGGTGCCCCAGGACACGGTGTTATTCAACGATACGCTGCGTTACAACATCATGTACGGGAATCTGGATGCATCAGCGGCTTCAGTCGATGCGGCGGTTGCGATCGCTGGACTGAGTGCGTTTATCGCAAGTTTGCCGGAAGGCCTTGAGACCGAAGTTGGAGCGCGTGGTTTGAAGCTTTCTGGAGGCGAGAAACAGCGTGTGGCGATTGCCCGTGCGGTGCTCAAAGAACCCGCTGTGATGGTATTTGATGAAGCCACTTCATCACTCGATACAGCGACAGAGGCAGCGATTCAGGCCAATCTGGAACGTGTCGCAGCAAATCAAACCACCTTAGTCATCGCGCATCGGTTAAGTACGGTGACCGAAGCCGATCAGATTGTGGTGTTGGCTGATGGATGCGTTGCCGAGCAGGGGAGTCATCAGCAGTTGCTCGATCAGCAGGGTCTCTATGCCAGTCTGTGGGAGGCACAAAGCCGTCAACTGACGCAGTCGGAGCCACTGTGATGGTGGAGATTCGGCACGTTGTCGTGTACTGATCGCAGAGCAGCGCCATTGGTGCTTGACCTGACTCCGGTGCGGATTACACTCGCAGAGACGAACAAAGTGACCCGCGGTGGGTCGTTGTCACACGCATCACAAGGCGGTTCATGACGAGTACGGTATTGATTCTGGGGAGTGGTCCAGCAGCCGTTGAAGCACGGGATTGGGATCGTGATGTGTTTACCCACATTGTGGCCATCAACAATGCATGGCGTGTGCGTCCCGATTGGGATGCCACCATCTTTCCGGAAGATCTGCCACCTGAAAAACGACCTCCCGAGGTGGCGCCTGATCAGCAGTTGATCGAGGCTGAACAGTTCGTGCCAGTGCAGAATCGCTTCGGTGGTTTTGTCTATGCCGGTGGCACCATGGCCTTTACCGCCGCTTACTGGGCGCTTGGTGCGCTTAAACCCAGTGTCATGGCATTTTTTGGCTGTGATCTGGTGTATCCAGCTTCAGGTGACACGCATTTCTACGGCACCGGTACCCCAGATCCGCTGCGTGACGACGTGACCTTGCAGTCTTTGGAGGCAAAGTCGGCGCGGCTGCAATTGATTGCAGCGTCAGAGCAGTGTGCATGCGTCAATCTTTCCAATGGCCAGAGCAGGTTGGTGTTGCCACGTGCGGACCTCGAGACACTCTCTGAGGTTGCGCCGGTGGCACCAGATGTTGCGTCGGTACAGCGTGCAACAGAGCGAGAGCAGGCATTGGATTATTTTGTTGAGTCGGGCCGCTACTGGGAAGAAGTCGATCAGTTTGATCCGATTGCACTGGCTGAAATCGATGCACTGTGGTTGGAAGCACACCGGCATTCTTCAATGGACAGTCAGGCGGCATGACTCGGTGATGCGCTGGTTGAGAGAACCGTTGTTGGCAGTCCTTGTTGTGGTTGGTTCACACGAGGCGTTCGCTGAAACCATCGTCGATCCACCGTCGTGTCAAAACAATCGTGGTGAAGTGGTGTCGTTTAAAACCCGTTCTCTTGCGCAAGGGCGTTTCGCCGCGGGTATGGCGAACCGCGCTCCCGATGGCACGCCGAGGGTGCTTCGGATGAACTACCAGTTGGCGTCGGCGGCCTTTCAGATGTTCATCGATCGGCACGAGTGTGCCCACCATCAGACAGGGGACGTGGACCGGCCGCATCCACCAATGAACAGCCCTGAGCATTTAATGAATGAGAGTATTGCTGACTGTGTTGCGATCCTGAGACTGCGAGAAGAATGGGGTGACGATCAGTCGGCCTATGATGAGGTNATTTCCGGTCTGGAAGAGGCGATGACAGCGGTTGGCTTTCCGGAAGTGAGCACGGCCAGTCGGGTGCAGAACATTGCCAACTGCTATGCCAACTATGGCTCGTCCGAATCATTTATTCAGGGTGTGTTGGATCAGCGTGGCCTGCGTTGACTGGTATTTGCGCAACCTTACTAGCTGAGCTGATCAATGCGGACTGAGGTGGATGTCCTGGTTTTGGGTGGCGGGGCGGCGGGCCTGTTCTGCGCTCT
>JGI26086J50260_1002208_pt1 | contig 10596 bp, 7 predicted proteins | sample SaaInl3SG_22_DNA_FD_50260 | JGI IMG/M metagenome (IMG submission 50260)
AATCGAGCACAGGGCCTCAATTAGTCAGATGGCGCGTTTTTGACGCGTACCTGGCGCTGGTGGCTCAGTTGGTCCACCGTAAAAGCACTGGGCGTTCTGCATCCAACGCTCTGCAATACTGCCTTCACACACAAGTCGCGTATCCGCCACGTTGCGAGTTTGCGTGACAACCTGGGCAAACGCTTCGGCATCACCCGTAATACGATGGTCTTCTTTCGGATCACCAAACTGCCATAGCTCACCCGAGGGCGCTATTAGCTCTACATAAGGTTTTGGCTCGGGGACGTCCTGCCCACGGACCTGAAATGTCCAGCCATAGGTGTTAATACCCAGCACGACGACATTAAGTAGCCTGTCAGTGTTGACTCGAGTACGGCCCAAACAGTCATACACCTCTTGGCCGTGCGCCCACGTCTCCATCTGGCGCGCCGTAATACACGAGCGGGCGCTCATACTCGGTCCTGCCCAGGTACACCGCTGTGCGGGATCAGCGGATGCATAGGCGTCAGCAACTATCCCATAGGTCTCGCGCCAAAGCGCAACTAACTCACTGCCCGACACGGGTAGCGCCGTCGCCTCATAGCCCGCAAGCGTCGCTCCAGATTGCATCGCGTCCATCGCAGGCGCTATTGCTTGTTTAAAGCGTGCGCCGTCCTGCAGCGCATAAAGCGCCATCTGATTCCAAAAATGTAAGTGGCGAATTACCGTAGAAATACGCCAGGATTTAAACGCCGTTACCTGCTCTAAATCCTCATCACTGAGGTGTCGAATCAGAGTATCTAGATCTTGAGATTCTTCTAAAAAATGTTGTGCCTGGTCCATCTTACTCAGTCTCCTAATAAACGCCGGCTCACTCATCACCGTCAGACGGTTCGATCACTAAAATTAGATCGCCAGCTGCCAACTGATTTCCCTCGGTCGCTTTAACCGAACTAACAATACCGTCAATAGCAGCGGTGAGTTCGTGCTGCATTTTCATGGCCTCAAGCACTGCCAATCGCTCTCCTTTGGTGACCGCTTGTCCCTCAACAACCGCGACAGCCAATAAGAGACCGTGCATTGGCGCCGTAACAGTGCCGCTACCTGCCGCATCGTGCGTCGCAGGTGGCAGCCGCCTCAGATCTACCAAAACTTCGGTGCGCTCAGAGGACGCCAAATAGAGCGTCCCAGGCTCATCGTGACAGAACTGATAGCGCTGGCTGACGCCATCCACGGTCAGCGACGCGCTGTGACTGCTCATACTGTTCACCACTGCGCGAAAGGATGTGCCGTTCATCTCTATAGAAAACTCTGTCGGGCTGGTTGCGATTAGACACAGCGCTTGAACGCCCTCACCCACCTGAAATTCACTAGTCACCCTCATATCTCGAGCCGATGCCCACCCCAGTAATTCGTCCGAAACGCCGAGCGTTCGCCCATGACTTTCTACCTGAGCCAGCTGATAGTTAATGATTGCTCCGGCAGCAAAAAAATGTGCAGGTATCGCCTCTCGCGTATAGCTCTCGCCGTATTGTTCGCCGATAAAAGCCGTGGTGGCCTCACCGCTAACGAAAGAGGCGTTACCCAACGCGTCGATTAAGAAATCGCGATTATTACTGAGTCCCAGCAACGCTGACTCACTCAGCGCTGCTATTAAGCGCAGACGAGCGTCTTCGCGATTCGTCCCGTAGCCTATGATTTTAGCCACCATGGCGTCATAAAATGGTGAGACCTCATCGCCTGACGCTACGCCAGTGTCGACGCGAACGCCGTCTCGATCGGGACAGTGAAATAACCGAACAGGACCCGTGCTAGGCAGAAACCCCTGCGAAGGATCTTCCGCATAAAGCCGCACTTCAATAGCATGACCCTGCAACGCTACCTGCTCTTGGGTTACGGGAAGTGGCTCACCGCGCGCCACACGCAACTGCCATTCGACAAGATCAAAGCCGGTCACTAGCTCCGTCACCGGGTGCTCTACTTGCAGACGCGTATTCATCTCTAGAAAGTAAAAATCACCCCCTTCGTCGAGTAAGAATTCAACCGTACCCGCGCCCACGTAATCGACAGCGCGCGCTGCCTCAACAGCAGCAGAACCCATCGCCTCTCGCAACTGCGGCGTCATAACCGGGCAGGGAGACTCTTCTACAACCTTTTGGTGTCGACGCTGAATGGAGCAATCTCGTTCACCAAGGTGAATGACATTGCCATGGCGATCAGCAAACACCTGAATTTCCACGTGCCGAGGACGAATTACCGCCTTTTCGATGATCAGCTCTTTGGATCCAAAAGCATTCTCAGCTTCTGATTGAGCAAACTCTATAGCGCTCTGTAGTTGCTCGCTGTCCTCAACCAAACGCATACGACCACCACCTCCAGCAGCGGCCTTCACCATAACCGGCATGCCTATCTGCTGAGATTCTGCGACTAACGTTGCAACCGATTGATCATCACCTTGATAACCGGGAACGCAAGGCACCCCAGCGGCCAACATCGCGCGTTTAGCACGGGCTTTATCGCCCATGACATCAATCGCTGTATTGGGAGGACCAATGAAAACGATACCGGCAGACTCACAGGCAGAAGCGAACGCCTGGTTCTCAGAAAGAAAACCGTAACCGGGATGAATAGCATCGGCACCCGCACCGGTCGCGGCCGCGAGAACCGCTTCCATATTCAGGTAAGACTCGGAAACAGGTGCAGGACCTATTCGAACAGCTGCATCCGCTTCTCTCACGTGCAAGGCGTTTTTATCGGCATCAGAATAGACTGCGATGGTACGTAGCCCCATGGCTCGCGCTGTACGAATGACACGAACGGCGATCTCACCACGGTTGGCGATCAGCACACTTGTAATAGGCTGCATCCGTTAAATCTCCTTAAACCAAAGCGGCTTGCGCTTTTCTAAAAATGAGGCGACGCCCTCTTTACCCTCGTCACTCCGCAAACATTGCGTAAAGTTGTCGGCAGCAAAGGCGACTTTTTGATCATCGGGAATCGAGGCCAACTGGGTAACCAAGGCCTTGGTAGCAGCAACTGCGCCGGGAGCACAGGCGAGAACATCACGCCGAATACCGCGCTCCGCGGCTTCGAGATCAGCACTGTTGGCGACTACCTGATCAAGCAAGCCTTGAGCCTTCGCCTCCTCTCCCTTAAAACGCGCAGCTGTCAGCATGAGCCTGCGGCCAGTTGCGTAGCCGCATTTTTGCAACACAAAACGTGCGATTTGAGCGGGGGATATTCCAATACTGGTTTCAGTAAATGCAAAGCGCGTATCGGCAGTACCAATGGTGACATCGCAGCAGCAGGCGAGTCCCAAACCGCCGGCCATGGCTGCGCCTTCTAGCAAGGCAATCGTCACTTGCGGCAGTGTATTCACCCGCGCCAGTAAATCACCGATCATCTCGCTTGTCGCAATCGCCGCTGCGGACTCTCCTTGCGCCATGGCTTGAAAGCCTTTCAGATCGCCACCCGCACAAAAGAAACCGCCCCGTCCACGAATAGTGAGGCCCCTGATCTCTCGGCTATCAACAAGCGCGTCGCACACTTGAATCAACTCTTTAACCACTTGGTCAGTTAACGGATTACGCCTCTCTGGCTGATTGAACCACACGGTTAACCAGCCATCGTTGACATCAAGATCTATGAATTGAGTCTCTGGGAAAATAGGCATAACTCACATCCTCGCAACGCCGAAACTGTTTGCTCGGAGCTCTCGCTTGCGGCCCTCCACAATAGTTTCTAAACAAAAAGTGAGAACCTTGCGTGTATCTCGAGGATCGATAACACCATGATCAAGAATGCGACCAGAGGTGTAGAAGGCATCTTCCTGGGCATCAAAATGNGCGCAGATTTGAGCTTCCTGGGCCGACAACTGCTCNGTTGGCGGCTCCTCGCCCCGACGAGCGGCAACCGAGCGAGCCACTTCACTCATCGTCTTTGCAGCACTTTGGCCCGCCATGACGCCGGTGCGAGAACTGGGCCAAGAAAACAAAAAATCGGGCTCGTACGACCATCCGCACATACCGTAGTTGCCGGCACCATAGCTTGCCCCGATATGTAACGAGATCTTGGGCATTCGCGCCGTGGCTACCGCTTGCACCATTTTCGAACCGTGCTTAATCATGCCCGCACGCTCGTACTCGGTACCCACCATGTAGCCGGTCGTGTTGTGGCAAAAAATCAAGGGAATATCGGCCTGATCGCAAAGCTGAACAAAATGCGCGACCTTAGTCGCGCCCGCAGGATCTATTGGGCCATTGTTACCGATGAAGGCAACCGCAATACCAGAAATGGTCGCATGGCAGCAGACGGTCGACACACCGTAGCGTGACTTAAACTCTTCAATGCTCGATCCATCGACAATACGCGCCAACACTTCTCGAAAATCGTAAGGAATTTTCGGATCTGTAGGCACAGCGCCTGCCAACTGTTCGGCAGGGTACATTGGAGGCTGATAGGGCTGACGGTGAGTCGACCCTGCACGCTTGTTCCAATCTAAGGAGCGCATTACGTCCCGCGCCGTAAGCAATCCGTGTGCGTCGTTCTCTACGAGATATTCGACCAGGCCGGAGGTACTGGCATGCATCTCTGAGCCGCCGAGCTCACGATCGTTAGCTTCTTCACCCGTCGCGGCTTTAACCAGTGCTGCACCACCGAGTGCCGCCATGCCATTTTCTTTTACACCAATCACATAATCGGACATACCAGGCATGTAAGCTCCGCCCGCGGTGGAGCCGCCATGCAGCACCGAAATCACTGGCAGGCCCATGGATGACATTCGCGCGAGATTGCGAAAAACCGCGCCAAACTGCGACCATAACTCGACGCGGTACTTCAGCAAATTAGCGCCAGCGCTCTCTACACAATGAATCAGCGGCAGCTTTTGTCGCATGCAAATATTCTGTATTGATAAAGCAATTTCGACAGAACGGTCCGTTGCAGCACCAGCTGCTATGCCCGAATCATCGACCCAAACCATGCAGCGCGCACCTTGCACGAAACCGATCCCCACCAACACCGAGGCTCCCGGGATACTGGTATCGCGATTGGGATCGCCAACGCAGAAATTTGCCAAGGTATGCAGTCGTAAGAAAGGCATCCCGGGGTCAAGCAAGTGCCGAAGACGCTCAATAGGCGGTAGCTGACCACGCTTTTCAAAGGTTGCATTCCGTTTACTGGATGCATCAATAGCGCGCTGCTCCAGCGCACGCAGTTGCTCAACATAGCCCAGCATACTGGCGCGATTCTCGTCGTACGTCGCAGTATTAGGCTGAATTAAGGACACAATCTCAGGCATGGTTAATCGTCTCCGATCAAGTTTTTAGGTACGGGTATAGGAACATCGAGTAGAAGCTGGGCATAGCATTTAGCCTGCGGATCATTGCGTAAGCTGGCAACGCCGCCACCGCCAAGCGCCTCGTGCAAAACAAAGTTAAGCGCGTGTAACCCTGGCATGTAATACCGATCAATAGCGGGGGATGCCAAGAAATGTGCGAAGCGATCACCCACGCACTCAACCGTAAGCGTCCGCGCAATCCACGGTAAATAATCAGCTTTTCGCGCGATGACTCCGATGTTTGCTTTATTACCTTTGTCACCTGATCGCGCCCACGCCAATCGCTCAAGCGGCACACTCACCAACTCAACAGCACTGTCGCTTTCAGGAATCAACGGTTTCGATACTAAGGGGACAATGCCCTGCATCTGCTCGGGGGAGTAATGCCAGCAGCTATTTTCCCCAAGCACATCGACGCGCGTAAAATTTTTAGGAACCAAGGCCGAAAACAAACGAATGACTGGCGATGGTTTAGGCCTCGAGCCGGCGAACATGAATAATCCCGCGGGCGCACCTAGCGCAGCACCTGTTAACTCGCGCAGCAATAATGCTGCAGCAGATCGCTGGGCGTGACGGCAAGCTACCTTGACCGTGACCTCGCGAGCGCGAACATATCGTGCCGCGCTACCGTAGTGGCTTTCGTCACCGACGACTTCGATAGACACCTCTTGAAAATCCTCAGCACCCAAGGCGTGAAGCTTGCTCCGGCTGCGCTCAAGAGCGACATTAGCAAAGATGCGAGCCTTCTCTGCAGCGCGACTACCCACATAAAAGAACGTTGTCCCTGCTCGCCATCCATCAGCCCAGGTTATAGACACTTTATAGTGATCGGGAATCCCCGTACCTTTCGCACCCTGTACCTCGACACGGTCGGCACCCACTTGTGTCACAGTAACGTGTGAAAAATCGCAAATAACATCGGGCAGATGGTAAGCGGCCGGATCACCTATCTCATAGAGAATCTGTTCGCCTACCGTCCCCACAGTCACCGCACCACCGGTCCCACGCGGCTTACAAATCGTCAAATCGCCCGAATCCGTTATCTGTGCAATGGGGTAGCCAATATTGTGCAAACTCTCTGCGAGTTCCTGCCAATCAGTATAGTTGCCGCCCGTCGCCTGGGCACCGCACTCGATAATATGCCCAGCCAAAGAACCTGTTGCCAAGTGATCGAGGTCTTGTGACGTCCAACCGAAACTGTGAATGCAGGCACCTAGCGTGACTGCGCTATCGACGCAGCGACCCGTGATAACAATATCTGCACCGTCATCAAGGGCTCTCGCAATCGGGAACGCACCCAGATACGCATTTGCACTCGCAACGTGCTCTAGGGGTGGCAACGCATCACCGGAAAACATTTCCTTTGGATTAAGCGCTGACAGCGCAGACAGCTGAGGCATTAGATCGTCCCCAGTGACGACAGCAACACTAAGGTTCAGGCCCGCTTCAGCGATAAGCTCGCGTACCACTGTTGCGCAGCTCTCAGGATTCACGCCTCCAGCGTTACTGATCAACCGGATATTAGACGACGCGATAGCGGTCAGGTGAGGCTTGATGACGCTGGTTACAAAATCGGTGGCATAGCCCATAGCGGGATCAGCCGCTCGTGCTCGGGCGAGGATCGACATAGTAATTTCGGCAAGATAGTCGAAAACAATAAAGTCAATATCGCCATCCGCGAGAAACTGGGGCACGGCCATATCGGCATCGCCCCAATACCCGGTCGCCCCACCTATGCGTATACCTTGTTTTTTCATGGATGATGTCTTCTACCGTAACTACCGGCTTTTAGTTGTTACTGGGCTTTGACTCACTTATAAATATCACTCATTATAATTGAGGCAGACTCATAGCTGACTGTAGCGACTCTCAATGATGAAGGCAAGACCATGAAAAACACCCGAGACACACAACGAGAAAAGTTCGAGGCGCGCGAAGCAAGCATCATCGCAGCAGCGAGTACGGTCTTTGCTAGCCGTGGCGTTGACGGCGCAAAAATGGTCGATATAGCGCGACAAGCAGGGCTCGCAGAGGGCACCCTTTACTTGTACTACCGCAACAAACACGATCTTCTGACAGCGGTGGTGGGGAACTTTTGGGCCACGCTTACCGCTGGCGCGCACGATGCTGTCGATCCCGATGGGAATACGTTTACACAACTCGAGCAATTAGCGCGCTATCACCTCGATGCATTACTCGCCCAGTTTGAGCTCGTCCAACTCACCTATCGAGCGCGAGGAAAGGAGAATGAACCAACGCAAGATCTCGAGCCTATTCGTGGTTACGTGCGGATTTTTGATCGCGTTGTCGAGCGCGGTATCGATCGAGGTGAGCTGCGTGACGATATGACACTCTGGCAGGCACGAGACGTTTTCTACGGCACTCTTGAGTTTTCAGCGCGCACGCTCACGTTGCGCGGTAAATCAAGCGACGAGGGCGTTGTCGATCATCTAATGGCGCTACTGGCCGGTCACCTTGGCTGTCAAATTCACAGCACACAAAACGGCAGCGCAAAAAACAGCAGCGCACAAAACAGCAATCAGACTGCAACAAGTAACCGCGCGCTCATGAACAAACTTTTAGCGATTGAAGCGCAGCTGAAAAAGCTGACATCAGAAAATTAGGCAAATTGCTTGCGCATAGCCACGATAAAATCGTCAAGCCTATCGGCAGGAAGCTCGTTAATGCCTGCCGCCGCTGCGCGACCTCCGCCTGTAGGGAATTGGCGACACAGCTCATCGGCGCCCTGTCGGGCATTCAAGGGCGCGCGAACGCTGACTAGATAGCCCTGCGGGATCTCTGTCAGAACTGCGTGCGCGCGATCCGGCACACTGTTCGCGAGGGAGTTGCCGTAAACCCCACTTACCCGTCGAGCCCATGGAGCATCAGGAAAAGCAACCACGGAAAGCGCGTTCTCCTCAATGATGCGCGGCGCCGTTTCCGCCTGGCGCATGTCATCGCCATACGCGGCTCTGAGNGTTTGAATTAAATCGGGATCGTTATCGAGGCAATGCTGCGGGTCATTATGAGGTAAAAGCCGAGCGTATAAATCNGCCGGCGCAAAGTGTAAATCATCAATACTTGCGCCATAACCGTTGTAGTTAATCAGCACGCCGAGCTCTTTCCAGCGACTCAAATCCTCAGGGGCACCCCGCGTGTTGACTATTTTTTCCGCGGTTGAATCGAGGTTATCACCGTAGCAACCAACGATTGCCCATCCGGCGCGCTGTCCTCTCAAGTGACCATTAATAAGCGCTGACGTACTGACTTCAGGAGAAAGATTGATTAGCGTTGAGAGTCGAGGATGGCTTGGAATCTCACCCGCATAATGGTGGTCAGCGTAAAAAACCGTTGCCCCATCACTGAGAATTCTCTCGAGATCTAACCGATTCTTATCTAGAGAAACGTCGAGAACATTGACGTGATCGCCGGCTGCTACAGTGACGTTCTTGAGTAACGAGATATCGCGCTTCACACCAGTCACGAGCGTTGACGGCATGGGGTTAACTTGGCGTAGCTGCAAAAGCGCGCAGATACCGTCGGCATCGCCATTAAAAACATCATAAACGGCCATGACTAACTCCCGTGGGCATACTACAGATGGGGCCCCAGCTGCGCGGTTACGCTGTTACCCTAGTACGGAACTATCGACGGAGGTATTAGCTGCCGTAGGAAGCAGCGATACATTGCCCCCTTCAACAACCTTTCGGCTGCGCTTGCCGCTGAGGCCTTGCTTAACCCAAATAAAGTCATGTCGCGGCTCCTGACAAGAAAACCCGAGGACATGCTCACGTAAAATATCGTTGATATCTGAACAATCGAGTCGGTCGCAAGCGTCAATCAAGCTACGGTAAGAAGATTCCAAGACCTCGAAGGGCAAGCTCTCCTCCTCTGCACGTAAGATCATCGGATGCCCGGTACCCGACACTGCAGTGCCGAGCAACAATTCCTCATGCAGCTTCTCGCCAGGACGTAAACCAATGTACTCAATATCGAGATGATCGGAAGAATGCGCGTCACCGTCTAACTCATAGCCGCTCAAACGAATCATCCTGCGCGCCAAATCAACAATGCGCACAGGTTCACCCATATCAAGTACGAAGACATCGCCACCCGTGCCTAAGGCGCCAGCTTGTAATACAAGCTGCGCAGCCTCACCTATGGTCATAAAGTAGCGAGACACATCGGGATGGGTCACCGTCAAGGGACCACCCTGCTCGATCTGTTCTTTAAATAGCGGCACAACCGATCCGGAAGAGCCCAGCACGTTGCCAAACCGAACAATGCAAAAACGGGTTTGAGTACTCGTTTGTGTCAAGGCTTGAAGAATTAACTCTGCGAACCGCTTTGACGCACCCATCATATTGGTGGGGCGCACTGCTTTGTCAGTTGATATAAGTACGAATGTTTCAACACCCGCGGTCTCTGCAGCGCGTGCCGCAGCCCAGGTGCCTTCAACATTATTGGCAACCCCTTCAGCAATATTGTGCTCCACTAAAGGAACGTGCTTGTACGCTGCCGCGTGATACACGGTATTGACACCAAACGTTTTGAACAACGCGGTAAGACGGCGCTCATCGCGCACTGAACCCAACAGTGTAATTATAGGTGCACGGACATTGAGCTTCTGCGCTAACTGGCGTAACTCACGCTCTACCGTGTAAAGGGAGTACTCCGAAACCTCGAGAAGGATAAGTTCTTTCGGGCGCGACTCTAAAATTTGTCGACATAACTCGGACCCAATAGAACCACCCGCACCCGTCACCATCACCACTTTGTCGGTGATACAACGATCTATGAGCTCGGGGTTTGGTGAAATCGGGTCTCTACCCAATAAATCATCGAGATCGACATCCTGGATTTGGTTGACGCTAGCTCGACCCGCTACGAGCTCCGATATTTTCGGCACGGTGCGAACGTGAACCGGCAAACCTACCAAAGAGTTAATAATTTCACGACGTCGCTCCGCTGACGCAGATGGCACGGCCAGCAGTACCTGACTCACTCGGCGCTCTGAAATTATTGTCTCTAACAGTTCTGACGACAATACAGGTCGACCGTTGATGACGGTGCTATGCACGGAGATATCGTCATCTACGAACGCCACGACCTGATAGCTAGATCCGTGGTTCAAGGCATGTAAAAGTTGCCGTCCGGACTCACCTGCGCCATAAATAATCACTCTCTTGCCGTCACTGCGAATGGATGCCTGATAGTAGGCGCGCATAAGCATTCGCGAACCACCCGTGGTGGTAAATAACAGCAGCCAAAATGCGAGT
>JGI26086J50260_1002216_pt1 | contig 10575 bp, 10 predicted proteins | sample SaaInl3SG_22_DNA_FD_50260 | JGI IMG/M metagenome (IMG submission 50260)
TAGCGAGAGTCGCAGCTGTGCGCTAAACCTCCGTCCCGTTCAAGGAAACCATGCCAGATATTTCACGACACGGCGTCATCGAGAAAATCTCGGGAAACGGGCCGCTCACACCACCGGGGCCCGGCGCTAGCGCTCGAATCTATTATGGCTATTGGATAATCCTCGCAGGCTTTGTCACCCAGTTTGTGTCTGTTGGCATGGCCAACTACGTTGTGGGTGCATTCATGATTCCCATGACCGAGGAGTTTGGCTGGAGCCGCGCCGAGTTTTCGGCCTCGCGCTCAATTGGCCAAATGGTGATGGCGTTTACTGGATTTTTAATCGGCGCACAGATCGATAAACATGGCGGTCGCCGCTTTATCCTTATTGGCGGAAGTCTGCTTGTCGCTGCACTATTCGGGCTGAGCAAAGTGCAGACACTGACGCATTGGCTCGTGCTCAATGGGCTTGTATTAACGGCCGGCGCTGCGATGGTGGGCAATCTCGTTGTCAACGTCACGCTAGGAAAATGGTTTGTCGAACGCCGAGGTCGCGCGGTAGCCCTTGCCGGGATGGGCATTTCGCTTTCGGGCATCGTGCTGCCCATTTTAGCGACCTATTCTGTCGATGCCTTTGGCTGGCGCACCTCATGGCAGCTGCTTGCACTGGGGGCGGGTGTTCTGACGCTGCCGATGGCGTTTATTGTGCGGCGTGCGCCCGAAGACTTTGGCTTGCATCCCGATGGTATTTCGCCAGATCAAGTGTCGGCGGGGCAGGGCGAGGCGGCAAGCGCAGACTTCGCCAACTCGATGACTCGCGCGCAGGCGATGCGCACCTCGACTTTTTATACGTTGGTGCTTGCGTTCGGTCTCTTTCAAATTTCCATTACGGTTATGCTGCTACAGACGATTCCTTTGATGACCGATGCTGGTTATTCACGATTTATTGCGTCGAGTATGATTTCACTCGCGTCGATTCCTGCTTTTCTCAGCAAGCCTGTATGGGGGATATTGATCGATCGGTACAGACCAAAGAAGCTCGCTGCTATTGGTGCTGCGCTAACCGGTGGCGCGGTGTTGGTTATTGTTTATAGCGTCGCGACACGTTTCGATGCTCTCGTCTATTGTGGATTCATCATGATGGGGTTTGGCTGGGGAGGTTTGTTGCCTCTGCAAGAAGTGATTTGGGCGACCACCTTCGGACGGCGCTATCTAGGCTCTGTTCGCTCGACCGCACTGCCATTTGTGCTTGGTATGGCGGCGCTAGGCCCCGTGCTAGTGGCTTACTATTACGATCAAGTGGGAAATTACGACCTCGCACTTGTCGCAATCGCGGTGTGTAATTTGGGTTCGGCATTGATGCTCTATCGCATTAAAGACCGTCTACCGCGAATATAGTGACCGCAACTTGGTTGCGATGTGGCTAGACTCTTGGATGGCAGCGCTCTAGGATGAAGATCAGCCGTTATTTATTCAGACGCCAACCGGAGTACTTATGATCAACATGTTTAGACCACACACGAAGATCAAACCCCTTTTACTTATCGCGGCGTTTCTCTTGTCTAGCAGTTTGCTGCAGGCGCAGACACCGGGCGTCATGCCGATGCCCGAGGTTACTATTTATCACCTCGAAGGCCGCCGCTCTGAGCGCATAGTTTGGCTGATGGAAGAGCTAGGACTCGACTATGAATTGGTCTATACGCGCGGTAATTTGGGTGCGTCGATGGCGTCTATACGGGCGCTCGGGCATGAGATGCCGATGGCGCCTACGGTTGTTTACGGCGATCAAATCTTGGTCGAGTCTGGCGCGATAATTGAAATGATTATGCAGCGTCACGCCGGCGGTAAGCTCGCCCCTGCGCTCGACAGCGACGACTTCCCTGAATATCAGATGTGGATGCACTATGCGGAAGGCTCGCTCGCTGCTCGGCTGTTTAGCGATTACCGCGCATGGCGTATTCAGCCGCCTACGGCGCGCTCGCCGCTAGTCGACAGCGAGGCGGTTGTGCAGTTTGCAGAGAATTTTTTAGCGGACAACGAATGGTTTGGCGGGTCGGTTTTTTCGGCGGCAGACATCATGATGCTGTTTCCGCTTAACGTGGCGACGACCTTGGCGCTTGTCGATGTCGACAGCTTTCCGCATGTGGCCGATTGGAAGGTGCGCGTCGAGGCGCGCCCTGCGTATCAGCGGATGCTGGCTGCGGCACGGCCCGACGGCATGATCGGCAGCCTGCCGAAGATTGAACAGCGTCCGCCGGCAGGTCCGCGCTAGCACGCGCCAAGCCGGAAGTGATTAGTCAGAAGGCTGCAGCGCCTCAAGCAGCACGGGCCAAAAGTTGTCGAGTATCATCGACTGTGCTTCGGCCTTGGGGTGAATGCCGTCTGCCTGCATTAACTCCGGCTGCTGGGGTATGCCGTCGATTAAAAACGGAATGAGATAAAGATCGAACTCCTCTGCTAATTCGGCGTACTGCGCGAAGAAGGGCTCGGTGTAGCGAGGGCCGTAGTTCGGCGGGATTTGCATGCCGGCAATCAGGACAGTCGCGCCGCTTGTCTGCGAAAGCTGGATCATGTCGGTGAGATTCTCGCGCATGAGGGAAAGCGGCAGGCCACGCAGGCCGTCGTTGCCGCCCAGTTCGATCAGAACAAAGGCTGGATTGTAGCGTTCTAACAAGCTCGGCAGACGCGCGCGTCCACCGGTGGTGGTCTCGCCGCTCACGCTGCCATTTACGACCTCAAGTTCGCTGTCCTCTTGCGCTAGCCTCTCGGCTAATAGCGTCACCCATCCCTCGTCTTCACCAATGCCGTAGGCGGCGCTCAGGCTGTCACCAAAAATGAGTATTTTGGGCTGAGGGGACGAGCCTGCGCTGGGCGAGTCTTCTGCGACGGCTGCTGCTGCCTGCGTTAAAAGCAGGGCCACGTAGACTGCTGAAAATAGAGCTTTAATCATCGTTAGGGCTGTTCTCAGGGCTGTTTCTAGGGCTGTTTTTAGAGCTAAGAGTTGCGATACATAACCAAATTACGCTCAGAATACCTCAGTGGCCTCGTGTGGGTAAGCCTTTCTCGGCAAACTGCGAAGCTTGATCTAGCGTTATACTAGGCTAACAAAATCGTATCGCGGCTCGTGTTCACACGCCTGCGTAGTTACACTCTCGTACTATTAATCAGACGCGCTAGTAATCAGACGCGCTAGGCGTCGGCGCTAACTAAGACAGGGACGACATTAGACATGATAGAGATTCACGGACTGACCAAGAGCGTGCCGACAAGCGAGGGGGTTCTAACGATCCTCAATTCGGTCGACTTAAGCATTGCCGAGGCCGAGACAGTCGCCATCGTGGGCGCATCCGGATCGGGTAAGTCGACTCTGCTTGGTCTTATGGCGGGCCTCGATGCGGCGACCAGCGGCGATGTGCTGCTCGGCGGGCATAGTTTAGCGGCGATGGATGAGGAGCAACGCGCTGTGCTGCGCGGTCAAATCGTCGGCTTTGTCTTTCAATCGTTCCAGTTATTGCCGAGTCTCACCGCGCTCGAGAATGTCATGCTGCCTATCGAGCTCAAGGGCGATGCACAGGCACGCGCCAAAGCAACCGCGTTGCTAGAGCGCGTTGGCCTTGCCGAGAGGATTACGCACTACCCAAATCAGCTTTCGGGCGGCGAGCAGCAGCGCGTAGCGATTGCGCGTGCCTTCGCGACCGAGGCAAAAATACTCTTCGCCGACGAGCCCACCGGCAATCTCGACACCGCCACAGGTGCGAAAATCGTCGAGCTTATTTTCGATCTCAACAAAGAGTTTTCGACTACGCTTGTGTTGGTGACACACGACGAACGCCTTGCGCAGCGCTGCGGCCGCATCGTGCGCTTAATTGCTGGCGAGATCGAAAGCGATTCGGGGTCGCCGCAGGGTGCCGCGAGCAATAACGCCAACGCGAGCGAAAGCACGGAGTCTGCNAGTGCCTAATTCACCCACTTTCTCGACTCACGCGCAAAACCACAGCNNTGGCGGCTCTGATTCTTCCGGGCAGCCCTTGCAGCAGCCCTTGGGCGATGGCAGCAAAAGCTGGTCGACTTTAATCGGGCTTGCGTCNCGGCTTNTGTGGCGCGACTGGCGCAGCGGCGAATTACGCCTCCTGTTTCTTGCGCTAGTAATGGCAGTAACCTCGGTGAGCGGCATCGCGCTGTTTACCGATCGCCTCGAGAAAGCGCTTCTGCTCGAGTCGGCGAATATGCTCGCCGCCGATCGTGTTCTCGGCAGCGGCAAAGTTTTGCCCGACGAAATTCTGAACGAGGCGCAAACACGTGGCTTGCGCACGGCGAGCACCCTGTCGTTTACCTCGATGGCATTCTCTGATTCGGGCAACATGCTCGTCAGCGCGAAAGCGGTGAGCGACACCTACCCGCTGCGCGGCGATGTAATCATTGCCGACGCGCCTTTTATTCGCGGTGCGCCGATTCAAAGTGGCCCGCAGCCCGGTGAGGTGTGGCTCGAATCGCGCGCGCTGCCTGCGCTAGGTTTAGAGGTCGGAGACAGCGTCTACGTTGGCGAGGCCGAGCTCACGGTTAGTAAGATAATTATCGCCGAGCCCGACAGGTCGGGCGGCGGCATGGTCGACAACGCAGGTCCGCGCCTGATGCTTCACCTGGATGACGTTGCCAAGACTAACGTCGTGCAATTGGGCAGCCGCGTGAGCTATCGTTTCTTGTTTGCAGCCGACGAGCTGCTCGCGCTCGATGAATTCGAATCATGGGTCGACACCGAATACGAAGGCGAATACCGTCTGCGCGACGTGCGTGACGAAAGCGAAGAGGTCAGCGAGGCGCTAAGCCGCGCCGAGTCGTTTCTGCTGTTGGGCTCGCTTTTTGCGGTGTTGCTCGCCGGCGTTGCCATCGCACTCACTGCTAAACGCTATTCCGAACGCCACTACGATTATGTCGCTATCCTCAAGACCTTCGGCTGTACCTCGCCACAGATCGGATTCATCTATTTATGGATTCAGGCGTTACTCGCCATTGTTGCTGTGGTTGTCGGCAGCGTTTTAGGGTGGGGTGTTCACCATATTATTCTGCGAGCGCTGCAGACAGTTATTACTGTCGAGCTTCCTGCAGCCGGTTTCGAGCCTTTCGTTGTGGGTGCGATGACCGCGGTAATTTGCCTCTTGTCGTTCGCGCTGCCGCCGCTGCTTGCACTGCGCGAAACCCCGCCGCTGCGGGTACTACGAAAAGACATTAGCCAACAAAAAGTGGGTGCCAATGTGCCCTATGTTTTCGGCATTGGTGGCACAATCGGTCTGGTGTATTGGTATAGCCAAGACGCGGTACTCACCTCGGTGCTGGTTGTCGCTGTTGCAAGCATTGCGATTCTCCTCTCGGGTCTGTCTTTTCTGCTGCTGAGTTCGAGCAGTGCGGTGGGCATGCGAGCAGGCAGCGCGTGGAAGCTTGCGATGAGCGCCGCACGCCGCAGACGCAAGCAGAACGTCCTTCAGGTGATGGTGTTTTCGGTGACAATTATGTCGCTGCTTATTCTTGGATTGCTGCGCACCGACCTCATCGCNGACTGGCAGGCTCAGCTTCCTGAGAATACGCCAAATCATTTTATGATGAATATTTCNCAGCCGCAGATTGCCGGCATTGAAGAATTCTTTGAAGAAAATGGGGTGCAAGGCAATGCGTTCTACCCGCTTATAAGCGCGCGCGTCACCAAGGTTAATGGAGCAACGCCCGACCCACAGGAAGACCTTAACTCCGATGCCGAACGTGGCACGCTTGCCGGTGGCGGAGGAGACGACGCAGAGGAAGAGTCCGCGAAGGGCGCTGCACGAGTAGGGCTTTCGGTGGGCTACGGGCAGGGCGAGAGTAATGCTGCTGGCGCTGGTGCTAGCTCTGGCAAAGAGGCCAGTGAAAGTGAGGCAGGCGACGAACCAGAGGAAGGCGAGGTTCGCGGTCGCCTCAGTCGGCGACAGGTCACTTGGGCCGCCGAGTTGCCCGCGGATAACCGCGTGACCGGCGGCGAGTGGTGGGAGGCTACTGTCGAGCCTGGTTTCGTGTCTATCGAACAAGACTATGCCGACTGGCTCGATATCGAGTTGGGCGATGTGATCGAATTCGAGATTAATGCGCAGACGGTGAGCGCCGAGGTGAGCAGTTTCCGCAGCGTGCGCTGGGATAATATGCAGCCTAATTTCTTTATTATTTTCTCGCCCGGTACGATCGACCATCTTGGCGCGACTTTTTTGTCGACTGCCCTCATGGAGCGCGAGCAGAAAATTTTGCTTAACGAATTAGTGCAGCGCTTCCCCACTATTGTTGTCATCGAAATCGATGCGCTAATAGAGCAAATTCAGAACATCATCGCGCAGGTGACCTCGGCGATCGAGCTGATCTCGGTGCTGGTACTTGTGTGCGGCGCGCTTGTGCTGCTCGCCTGTGTCAATGCGACACTCGATGAGCGTTTTTACGAGAACGCTATTTTACGCACGCTCGGCGCGGGCAAGCGGCTCATCATGACGAGCCTGCTCATCGAGTTTGCCAGTATCGGCCTAATGGCAGGACTCGTTGCGACACTGGGCGCCGAGGCGAGCCTGTATTATTTGCAAGAGCAGGTGTTTGAGCAGGAGTTTGCTCTACACTACTGGGTTTGGCTCGCCGGTCCGCTCGCCGGTATGATTATTATCGGCGGTCTCGGCGTCAATTCGACGCGCGGCGTGGTTAATATCAGTCCACTGAATGTGCTTAGGCGCCTTAACTAACGGAGGATCAACGATGCTCAAGGCGTACTGGCAATCCGTAGACAAGATGCACAGTGGTTCGACCACCCTACCATTCCAAATAGTGTTACGCGCGAGCGTCTTCGCCGCCGCATTAATGGCAATGACGGTAGCCCGAGCGCTGCCGCTCGACTCTGTAACCTCGAGCGAATGCGTGCGTGGCGACTGCGAAAACGGCAAGGGCACACTCGAGCTTAAAACCGATTTCGGTAAGGGTATGTATCGAGGTGAATTTCTTGACGGTAAATTCCATGGTAAAGGCCGGTTAGAAATACCTGTCTCTTTTCTTGAGAAGTCTATTTATGTTGGCGACTGGGACGAAGGTATTCGAAGCGGTCGCGGCACCTACTGGAACGGGGACGGCAAACTTTATATAGGCCAGTGGAGCGGTGACAAACGCAACGGCCACGGCTCTTACTTCTTTGGACTGCCACGCTGGGAGGAGAACGAACACTCCGAGTATTGGCTCAGTCAAAATACGGAAAATTACACAGGTAATTTCGTTAACGACCATTATCAGGGCGAAGGCACCTACCGTTGGCCGAACGGGCAACGATACGAAGGTAAATTCTTCGCCAGTAAAAAACACGGTCCCGGCACGTTCTTTTACGCAACCGGCACGCGGCGTAATCAAGTGTGGGAATACGGCCGTTTTATAATGTAATAGACAGGACACTAAGCAAGTATGGATTTACACGACCTCAGGCGCGAATATTTACTGGGCGAACTGCGCAGCGCTGACCTTGGCGATGACCCACACGATCAATTTGCTAAATGGATGAAGCAGGCGTTCGAGATGGAGGTGGTAGACCCGCCAGCTATGACCATTGCAACGGTGGACGCGCACGGAGTGCCCAGCCAGCGCATCGTCTTGCTCAAGCATTTCGATGCGAGGGTTTCGTTTTCTACACGAGTTATGCCAGCCACAAGGGTCGCGACCTAGATCTCAACCCGAATATCAGCCTGCATTTTCCCTGGCACAGTGTCGAGCGGCAGGTGCGGGTGAGTGGTGTCGCTGAGCGGCTCAGCGTCGAAGACTCGCAGCGTTATTTTCACAGCCGCCCCCGCGGCAGCCAGTTAGCAGCAGCGGTGTCTCCGCAAAGCGAGGTGGTTGAGTCGCGCGAGGCGCTCGAAGCGGCATTCGCTGCGCTCGATAAAAGCACCGAGGGTGCAGAGGTGCCCTGTCCTTCGACATGGGGTGGATATCGCGTGCGCGCGTCACAAATCGAGTTCTGGCAAGGCGGCGCGAACCGCCTCCATAACCGATTTCGCTACACGCGAGATGGTCTGACTTGGATTATCGAGCGACTGGCGCCTTAGCTGCGCCAGGTCTTGAGCTTTTTCTTTTCGAGTACTTTTTTTAGCCGCGCGTACTGCGGCAGGCCATTCTTGTACTCAGGGTAATCTTCACCTTGGATAAGCGGCGCCAAATAATCTCGCGCCGCGTCGGTAATGTGAAAGCCATCGCGGCTTATATAATTGCGCGGCATCATCTTCTCGACATTGGCGACATCCGATAGCTTTGCCTCACCAATACTCCAGCTGTATTTTTTCCCTTTGCCGCGAATGATCGCCGGCATAACCGCTGTTTTTCCCGCGAGTGCGAACTCTACTGCTGCTGCGCCTACTGCGTAAGCCTGTTCTACGTCTGTCGCAGACGCAATGTGCCGCGCCGAACGCTGCAAGTAATCGGCCACCGCCCAATGGTATTTATACCCTAGCTCTGCCTTGATCATGTCGGCAATAAATGGGGCGACTCCGCCGAGCTGTGCATGACCGAAGGCGTCTTTGCCACCGGCCTCGGCGAGGAAGCTGCCATCGGCGTTCTGCACGCCCTCGGAGACAACCACCGCGCAATAGCCAAATTTCTTTACGCAGCTCTTCACTTTTTTGAGAAATTTCTCACGGTTAAAGGCAATCTCAGGAAATAAAATAATATGCGGCGCATCGCCTTCTTGCTCTGCAGCAAGACCCGCGGCACCGGCGATCCAACCTGCGTGGCGACCCATAACCTCCATGACAAAGACTTTGGTCGAACTTGCACACATCGACGCTACATCGAGCCCTGCCTCACGGATAGATACCGCAACATACTTAGCTACCGAGCCAAAGCCTGGGCAGTTGTCGGTGATGGGGAGATCATTGTCGACTGTTTTAGGTACCCCAACGCAGGTGATGGGATAGCCCTTGTCGATAGACAGCTGCGCGAATTTGTTGGCAGTGTCTTGCGAGTCTCCGCCACCGTTGTAGAGGAAATACCGAATGTTATGCGCCTTGAATACGTCCATGAGACGTTCGTATTCGCGCGCGTTTTCCTCGTATGACTTGAGCTTGTAGCGGCAAGAGCCAAAGGCGCCGGCGGGTGTAGAGCGCAGCGCAGCGATCGTTTTTGCAGACTCTTTGTTGGTGTCGATAAGGTCTTCGTGTAAGGCGCCGACGATGCCGTTAAGCCCCGCATAGACTTTTCCTATCTTGTCTTTGTGCTNACGCGCGGTTTCGATAACGCCGCAGGCGCTTGCNTTGATAACGGCGGTAACGCCGCCTGACTGGGCGTANAANAGGTTGGCCTTGCTCATGATTCGGTGCTCACNTTAGAAATGTTATTCGCAGCATTCGTCGCTGCATGGGGCNAACGCTGCGTGTTATTGCCGCTACTAAGAACGCCGCAGTTTACTCGCTGGTGCGCCGCGCCGCAATTTGCCGCTGCGTTAACTTCGGTGAGCGGTGCTTTTTGTGCTTGTAAGGGCGATGCTGTGATGAAACTACGTGCCAAGAAATTTAGGATAAGCCGCGCGCTTGCCTGTGTCTGACGATTAATGCACCATCGCAGGCCTATTTAGCAAAGATTGAGCGCAGCTCACTTAGGATACTCAGTGAAATTAATTATCGGAATGTCGGGAGCGAGTGGAGCAATCTACGGCATTCGGCTCTTAGAAGTATTGAAAGACGTCGCCGACGTGGAGACGCATCTGGTCATGTCGGACTCTGCCAAATTAAATATCGCCGTCGAAACCGACTTTAGCGCAAAGGAAGTAGAGGCGTTAGCCGACCACGTCCATTCCAACAAAGATATCGGTGCGAGCATTGCGAGTGGTTCGTTTCGCACCGACGGTATGGTCATCGCTCCGTGCGCTATTAAGACGCTTTCGGCCATCGCTAACTCCTATGCCGACTCGCTTATCGTGCGTGCAGCAGACGTTATTTTAAAAGAGCGCAGACGCCTAGTTTTGATCCCTCGCGAGACCCCGTTGCATACTGGCCACTGCGAATTATTGCTCAAGGCGAGCCAGCTCGGCGCGGTTATCGCGCCACCGATGCCCGCGCACTATATTAAACCGCAGACAATCGACGATCTTGTGAATCATCACGTTGGTCGCGTGCTAGACCTCTTCGATATCGATCCGGGCCTCGTGCAGCGCTGGCAAGGCGTGCAACAGGCGATCACAGACGCTAAATAATTAAACTTAAGAAACAGGAGCTCCCATGGCAGCAAACTTATTTGATCTCAGCGGCAAGGTTGCCCTTATTACCGGTGGCAATAGTGGCATTGGGCTTGGTTTTGGCGAGGGTGCTATAAAGCATGGCGCGAGTGTGTGTTTATGGGGAACCAACCCCGATAAGAACGCATCCGCAGTAGCCACGCTTAAGACACTGGCGCAAGAGCACGGCGACGCGTCACAGAAGATTCATTCGATTGTTTGCAACGTGGCTGATGAGGCTGCGGTAGAGGCGAGCTTTGCCGAGACTCTGGACGTGTTCGGCCGCGTCGATTCGTGTTTTGCGAATGCGGGTGTCGCGCGCTCAGGTCGCTTCGATGAAACCACGACAAAGGA
>JGI26086J50260_1002217_pt1 | contig 10575 bp, 4 predicted proteins | sample SaaInl3SG_22_DNA_FD_50260 | JGI IMG/M metagenome (IMG submission 50260)
AGGAACTGGAGATATCTCTGCATTTTCAGCAACCAATACAAGTACGATTCCTCAGACTGCCACGATTACAGTGACACCTACGTATACAGAAAATGGTTCTAGTTGTACTGGTCTACCAGAAACGTTTACAATTACAGTAAATCCTGCCGCTGAAATGAATCCACCTTCAGACGAAGTTTTTTGTGCATTTGATTTAGCAGTTATCAATTTTACCACATCAAATACGGTGGGCACAACAACATATAACTGGACAAATAGTAATTCTGCAATTGGTTTAAGCAGTTCTGGTTCTGGATCTACCATATCATTCACCACTACAAATTCTGGAATAACGCCTATAACTTCAACAATTATAGTTACTCCAACATTTAGTTATAATGGTGTAGATTGTGTTGGGCCAAATAAAATTTTTACAATTACAGTCAACCCGAATCCAACTATGGTAACTCCAGATTCACAAATTTTATGTGATGGAGATACTACAACAGTTGACTTTACGACATCCAATAGTGTAGGGACTACCACATATGCATGGACCAATAATACACCAAGTATTGGAATTCCTGCATCAGGAGTTGGATCGATTCCAGCATTCTCGGTTGTTAATACAGGAAATGCACCAATAACTGCAAGTCTTACGGTTACACCTACATTTACCAATGAGGGTGTAAGTTGTGTTGGGGATCCAGAGGATTTTGAGATTACAGTGAATCCTTCTGCACAAGTTAATCAGCCTCTTTCTTTAGTGGTTTGCGATGGTGATACGGTAGCTGCTACTAGCTTTAGTACCTCAAATACAGTAGGTACAACCACGTATTCATGGACAAATGATAATTTATCAACAGGATTAAACGTAAGCAGTGATACGGTGATGTTCCTACTTTTACGGCAACAAATACAGGAACAGCACCTTTAGTGTCTACAATTACGGTGACTCCATCTTTTGATAATGCAGGGGTAATATGCTCTGGACCTTCAAAAACATATACCATTACAGTCAATCCCAAAGCACAGGTGAATCAACCAGCCCCGCAGGTAGTATGTAACGGCGAATCTACCAATGTGTCCTTTACATCTGCCAATACTGTTGGATTAACAACATATAGTTGGACAAATTCTGATACGTCTATAGGTTTAGCAGGATCAGGAACTGGAAATACACTAACATTTACAGCCTCCAATTTGAATGCAAGTCCAGTTGTATCTACTATAACCGTAACTCCAACATATATCAATGGTGGTGTTTCTTGTTCTGGACCCCCAAAAACGTTTACAATTACAGTAAACCCGACTGGTCAGGTAGAGCTACCAGCCTCACAAGTTGTATGTAATGGCGATTCTACAATACCTGTCAACTTTACAACTTCAAATACCACTGGAACTACTACATTTAGTTGGACCAATTCAAATCCAAGTATTGGATTAGCAGATTCAGGAGTAGGAACAGTTCCTTCTTTTGTAGCCTATAATAGTACAAATACTGTGGCTGTTGGAACTATTGTTGTAACTCCATTTTACGAAAATGGAGGAGTAAGTTGTCAAGGCGTTCCAAAAACCTTTACAATTGAAGTCAATCCTGAACCTGAAATGATTCAACCCGATGCACAAGTTATTTGTGCTGGAGAAACATTCTTTTATAATTTTGATTCTAATAATTTAGGTGGAACCACTACTTACGAATGGTCTAATAATAATCCATCAATTGGATTGATAGCAGGGCCTTCAACAGGTAATATCCCGTCTTTTACAGCAATTAATACAGGGCAAGTACCTTCAGTTGCTACAATACAAGTAACTCCTACTTACACAAATGGAGGAGTAAGTTGTGTGGGTTCAACATTACCCTTTACAATTACGGTTAACCCTTCAGCAAATGTAGTTTTACCTCCAAACCAAACGGTTTGTAATTCGGATTCCACTACTTCTGTGAATTTTTCTACAGTAAATAGTTCAGGAGCTACAACTTATGAATGGGTTAATAATAATCCAAGTATCGGATTGGATGCTACAGGAACAGGAAATATACCTTCGTTTGTTGCTAAAAATTCTGGCAATATTCCAGTTGTTGCATCTTTAGAAGTTACACCAATTTATAATAATGCTGGAGTAAGTTGTGCAGGACCACCCCAAACGTATACAATTACAGTTAACCCAACCGCAGAATTGAACANTCCAATATCTCAGGTTCTTTGTAATGGTGAGAATACAAACTTAGTAAGCTTTTCATCAAATAATTTGGGTGGAACAACAACCTATAGTTGGGTTAATAACAATACAACTATTGGATTAGCTGCAAATGGCTCTGGTGATGATATTCCATCTTTTACAGCAGAGAATAATGGTTTTACACCGGTTGTAGCTACAATTACGGTTACTCCAACGTATACAAATGATTCGGTTTCATGTGAAGGGCCCTCTAAAGAATTTACTATTACAGTAAATCCAAGTGCTCATATAATACAGCCAACAGATCAAACCCTATGTGCTGGGGATTTATCAACCGAGATTAATTTTAACTCGTTAAATACACTTGGTACGACCACTTATACTTGGACTAACGATAACACCAGTACAGGTTTAGGAGCTAGTGGAATAGGACCTATTTTACCCTTTACAGCACTTAATACGGGTTCAGCTCCAAATGTGTCTACAATTACAGTCACACCGATCTTTACAAAAGACGGTGTTGCTTGTAATGGTGATTCAAAAGAATTCTTTATAACGGTAAATCCAGTCTTAGACTTAGTACCACCTGTAGATCAATCTGTTTGTAACGGAGCAATGACTTCGCCAATAACTTTTGTTTCTAATACCTTAGGAGGTACGGTAAATTATTCTTGGGTAAATGATAATACTTCTATAGGATTAAAGGCAGATGGCACTGGAGATATTGCTGAATTTCCAGCTGTAAATACTGGGTCAACGTCACAGATAGCAACAATTACTGTTACAAGTACTTACACGAATGCTGGAGAAACCTGTAGTTCAATAGAAGTATTTACAATAACCGTAAATCCTAGTCCAAAGGCCACAATTACAGGCTTAAATAATTTCCTTGTATGTGAGAACGATACCGCACCTTTTATCACTTTTGAAGGTTCAAATGGGGTGGCGCCATACACTTTTACGTATCAAATAAATTCAGATCCAATTCAACAAGTTACCTCTAGTGGAACCTCAAANTCTGCTACGGTTTCAATTTCAACTGCTAATTCAGGATCAAATGTAATAACGCTACTTAGTGTTTCAGATTCTTCAACACCAACAGCTTGTGTGTCAACAGATATTACACTACCAAACGAGGCTTTTGTAGATGTTCAAGAGCAAGGAACGATTATACCACAGGACTCTAGTACCGTTAGTCAAGTTATTTGTGAAAATACTTCTCTTACGCCAATCGTTTATGTGATTGGAGGGTCTGCGACAAGTGCTTTTGTAACAGGGCTGCCTTCAGGTTTGATTTCAACTTTTGACCCAACTCTTAATACATTAACCATAAGTGGAAATCCAACAAGCTCAGGTACTTTTAATTATGAAGTTAATACAGCTGGTTCAACAAATGGATGTAATTCATCTTACGGAGGCTCTATCGTTGTGAATGCAAATGATGAAATTACAGAGTTGACACCAACGACAATAAATCAAGAGCTTTGTTCTTGTGATACCTTAGCACCAATATCGTATAACTTAGGTGGTGGTGCTACTGGGGGAGATGTACAATTTACCCCGAGTATGCCTGCTGGAATTACTTGGTCAATTTCTTCAAATATATTAACTATTTCTGGTGCTTCATGTGATGTAGGAACTTTTAATTATACGGTTAATTCGTATGGAATTTGTAGTTCGGATACCTATGGAGGTACAATTGTAATCAAAGATAATTCTACTATTTCTTTAGTTTCAGGAAATCCTGATCCAATTGTATGTGAGGGGAGTGCTTTTGCAACACCAATCCAATATGCAATCTCACCAACCACTTCAACTCTTGTAATGGCACCAACCATTCCAGGTGTTACCTTTGATCCAACAACCGGTATTATTTCTGGAGTACCTTCACAAAGTGGGGTNTATAACTATACAATCAGTTCGAGTGAAGGCTGTAGCAATGTTTTATCTGGTGTTATTACAGTAACTTCAGATCAAGACATATCCTTTATTTCTAATAATCCTACTCAAACTGCTTGTCAAAATTCGCCTATAGATCCAGTTGTGTTCTCGGTGTCTCCAGGGGTTAATGATGTTACTATTACTCCTTCGTTGCCAGCTGGTTTGGGGTATTCTGTAAACTTAGGAATAGTTACAATCTCGGGAACTCCTACCAATGCGATGGGTGTTTCTCAAAACTATATCGTAAGAACGGTTGGGTCTTGTGGAGTAGCAGCATCAGAATCTTTTACATTAGACATCCTACAGGAGGCTATGATAACAGTAACTAGCGATGNTTCAACAATTAACCAATCCATTTGTCAAAGTGGAANTATTGAGCCAATTACGTTTACAATTGNAGGAGGTGCAACAGGAATAGAACCTCTTGATTTACCTGATAACCTTGTTTTAAATTTTGATGCTGGTACTGGAATATACACAGTGTCTGGAGCACCAGCTACATTTGGNACTTTTAATTTTAATGTGGTTACAACAGGATGTGTTGCGNCGCAATTATTTTCTATAACGAACATTAANACCAATATTTCTATTGAATTAACCTCTGCTGTTGNTACTGACGACCAGCAATTATGTCAATCCAATTTTAATACACCAATCACCCCAATAGTATATCAATTAACTGGTGTTACAGGAGTAACTGTAACAGGATTGCCGCNTGGTATAAGTTCGAATTTTGACAACGCTACTGGNGAGTTANTAATTTCTGGAACACCTATAGATTCTGGAGAGTTCAATTACGCTATAACAACCTTGCCNTGTGAACGTGTAAAAACAGGAGTTATAAAAGTTTCAACACCCATTGCCTTTTTTGATGAACAAGTGACACAAGTTTCTTGTCATGGTGAAAATGATGGTTCAATTTCGATTGATATTCGAGGTGGTGCTAGTGCAGCAGGTTTGTATGCTATTTCTTGGACTGGACCAAATGGTTTCCAGCAAAATCAAGCAACAATTACAGGATTAGAGCCTGGAGTTTATACAATCACAGGAACCGACCTTCTTGGATGTGCAATTCCAACAAAATCATACGTAATTGATAATGTAGAGCCTGTANAAATTTCATTACTTTCTACGTCTAATGTAACCTGTGAAGGAAGTTTNGGTTGTGCCAATTTTGATTTTACTGGGGGNACAGGAATTTATACAAACTTTTCTTTAGAGTATTTAGATCCGTCATCTGAAACATTAACTCCAGTTACTGTTGCAAATAATAATTACCTTAATATTTGTGGCCTTCGCGCTGGATTGTATTATTTAACGATTGAAGATAGTAATTCATGTAAGTCAAGTCCTTATTTGTTTACAATATTTGATTACAGTTCGCTTAATATCGAAAATGTTGAATTAGATGATTCATTATGTGCTGATAATCCAGGAAATATTAGAGTTAAAGTTACAAGTTTAGATCCAAACCTAACTTTCTATTATAATGATGTTTTAGTTCCTCATGTACCCTTAGGGGATTCTACATACGAACTGGCAATTAATAACCCAACAGCCTCTTCTGGAGTACTAAAAGTAAAGAATGATCAAGAATGTTGGAATTCAATTAATATTAGTACGCAAATTGAGATGCCAGATTTTGATTATACATCACTTAATTTTTCTACCCATAATTTTATTGATGTTAACGAAAGTATAGAATTTACCAATACAGTTGATCTTAGCGATATCCCCGCCGAATACGANTACATTGTTTGGGATTTTGGTGATAATTCTCCTTTTAAAGTATTTTTTAATCCAGATGATTTAGTTCCGAATTCTGANGGAGATAGTTTCAAAACAGTTTTCCATTCNTATACAATTGATGGAGTTTATACAGTTACACTCTCTGTTTTCAATAGATTGGGTTGTTCGCNATCNGTATCTCAAACTATTACTGTAGGACGTGGTGCAAATATTATGGCACCTTCAGCTTTCTCTCCTAATGATGATGGAATAAATGATTTATTTAGAGCTTCATTAATTGGCTTTACAAAAGTTTCCATGTATGTCTATGATCCTTGGGGGAATGTTGTTTATGAAATAACCTCTGATGTAGATGCATTAGATCCTAATTGGGGTTGGAATGGTGTAGAAAAAGGAAATAATGAGCCAAAAAATGGAAATTATAAATACTACGTAATAGCAACAACTATAGATGGAAAAGTTGTTGAGAAAACGGGTCAATTGATGCTTATAAAATAATACAGACTATGAAATTAAAATCTCTATACCTCCCTCTTTTAATCTTAGTTTACAACCTTGGATTTTCTCAAGATAATATCATTAAAAACCAAAACAAAATCATGGGTGCTCAAAACCCTAGTTTTTATGCTTTTGGAGACTCTTCAAAAGCAGGGGTATTAACTGGATCAGAGGGTTTTACTGATGCTAGCAAAATAGAAACAAAATTTGCCTTTGTAAATCATTTTTTTGAACAAAGTAATTTTTCATTGGCTCTAGATGTTAAGACCATTGATGTAAAAAGTCTTGGATACTCAATCTCAACAACTAACTTACATTATATTTATAGAACACAATTTAATTACAGATGGACGTTTAATCCCTCGGTATCTATAGGATATGGCAGCAGTTCATTAAATTACAATAATTTGATTTTTGAAGATCAAATAAACTTATTAAATGGGAGTATTGCTGGAGTTACTATTGACCCCGTAAACATTGATGGTCAAATTAATTATTTTGATTGGGCTGCAGGATTTTCGATCCACAACAACGAAAACTTATTTTTTGGGTTTAANGCAAAACACATCAATACTCCTGATACATCTTTTAATTCCTCATCAAAAAACAAGAAAGACTTATTGCTCTCTTTACAAATGGGTTATGAGTATGATTTAAACCCTTATGGACGAGGTATTTTGCCTTCATTTTCTTACCTATTTTTATATAACTCTTTTTCTATGCAAGGTGAGAAATCTAGAATAGGTCTTTTTCAAGAAGTAATATTAGGAAATATTTCTGTAGGGCTTAATCAATACTTTAATAACTATGAAGGCTTTACAATATCTCAATTAGGTGCCTCTTTAAGTCTTTTTGTTCAACAAATAGAACTTGGTGTTAATTATTCTATAGATATGATATCTCCTGGCCCAACAGGTACTGATTTTAACAGTTTTGAATTGTATATTACTTTTGACTTTAATCCTGATAACAAAAACAAAAGAGGAAATAATAGTCGTTTTTACGGGNTATAATGNATGCTAATAAAATACACTAGGTGGTTTAAAGATCGTTGCTCTTGTAAGCGATTATTAGATGTTTGCTGATTTTTAGAGNTCAATTTCAAATNACTTAAATGTTAAAGTCAATCCTATTCATGATGTTTATNTTTACANTGCTTATGATACTTATGTGTATTTAACACAACTAATACGCAGTATACTAAACAAATCNTTAATTTATAAATAGATAACATAGATGCAACAAAAAAAGAATACCATAGCCATAATTATTATTGCAAGTTTATTTTTCATTTTTGGTTTTGTAACTTGGATTAACGGAGCTTTAATACCGTTTATGAAAACCATTAACGAATTAACAGATGCACAATCTTACTTAGTAGCTTCTGCTTCTTATATTTCATTTGTGGTAATGGCATTACCAGCCTCTTATATTTTAAATAAAATCGGCTATAAAAAAGGCATGTCTTTAGGTTTAATAATTATGGCAATAGGTGCTTTGGTTTTTATACCAGCNGCAGAGGCAAGAACTTATTGGTTGTTTTTAGCAGGTATTTTTATACAAGGTATTGGTATGACTATTTTACAAACTGCTGCAAACCCGTATATAACAATTTTGGGTCCTATAGAAAGTGGTGCAAAAAGAATTGCAATTATGGGTATTGCAAACAAAACGGCAGGTGCTTTAGGATCTCTTATATTTGGTGCTTTGTTGCTATCTGGTATTGATAAAACAAAAGAAAAACTAGCAGGTGCTACTCTAGAAGAAAAAAATGTTTTGTTAGATACAATGGCAGATAGTGTATTTATACCTTACCTTATAATGGCAATTATATTATTTGTATTAGGTTTTTTAATTAGAAAAGCGCCATTGCCACAAGTAGAGGCTGCAGAAAATAAAGATGTAAATAACCAAAGTACAACTAAAACAAGTATTTTTCAATTTCCAAATTTATGGTTAGGTGTAGTTGCTTTATTTGTATATGTTGGTGCAGAAGTTATTGCTGGTGATACTATTATAGCCTATGGTATTTCTTTGGGTTTTACAGGTGAAGAGGCAAAGTATTTTACAACTTATACACTTTTAGCAATGGTAGTAACATATGCTTTAGGTGTGTTTTTAATTCCAAACTATTTAAAACAAAAAACGGCCTTAATTGCAAGTGCTATCTTAGGAATTATTTTTAGTTTTTTTATAATAAACACTACAGGTTTTATATCTATTTTATTTGTTGCTGGTTTAGGTATTGCTAATGCATTGGTTTGGCCAGCCATTTGGCCTTTAACTTTAGAGGGTTTAGGTAAGTTTACAAAAACAGGATCTGCTCTTTTAATTATGGCAATTTCGGGTGGTGCATTAATACCTCCATTATATGGTAGGTTGGTAGATGCTAACAAACAAGAAATAATTGCAAATGGTACAGAAGAATTTACAGCTTTAGCACAAGCCTCTAATAGTAGTTATTGGATTTTAATACCCTGCTATGCCATAATTTTATACTTCGCAATTTGGGGGCATAAATTAAAAAAGTGGTAATATTTTAAAAACCCTGAGCAATTTTTTCTAACTCAGGTAAATTTAAAATTTTAATTTCTTTACCTACAAATTCTATATATTTTTTCTTTTTTAAGTCAGATAATAACCTGATGGCAGATTCTGTTGCTGTACCAATAATATTGGCAATATCTTCTCTAGATAAACGTACATTTATAATACCATCATTATTTGTATCAAACTTTTCTTTTAAATTGATAAGGGTTTCTGCCAAGCGTTGTTTAACGGTTTTTTGAGCCATGTCTACAATAATATTATCGGCTTTTTTTAAGTTATTAGCCATATCTTTTAGCACGCTCATAGAAAATTTCGGATTCTTTTCTAAATCTTCAATAATTTCTTCTTTAGGGATAAAACAAACTTCCATATCCTCTAAAGCAATAGCTTCTAAATTAGAAGCTTCTTGTGTTATTAAGCTTCTTTCTCCAAGAATATCTCCTTTTTTAATAAGATTTACAATTTGGTTTCTACCATTTTCACTCATTTTAGAAACCTTACAAATACCATCTTTTATACAAAAGATGCCATTTATATGCTCTCCTTCCCTAAAAAGTGGCTCTCCTTTTTTGATGGTTCTAGAAGTTTTACACGCAGATATTTTAACCAATTCTTCTCTAGACAAATGTGTTAAAGAATTAAATTTACGTACAATACATTGTTCACACTTACTCATAAGAATAAAATAAATATCCAACCAAATATATTCAAAAGATGATAAATATCATATAATAAACAAAACAATTCTTAGAATTTTGCAAAAGGCAAAAGAGTAAATATGAAATCTACACAATGTTATCACTGTGGCGATTCTTGTGATGACAAATACGTTAAGTTTGATGAAAAGCAATTCTGTTGTAATGGTTGTAAAACTGTTTATGAGATTTTTTCTGAGAACGATTTAACTTGTTATTACGATTTTCAAGAAAATCCAGGAGCAGTACCAACCGAAATTCAAGGAAAATATGATTTCTTGGAACAGGAAGAAATTGTTAAAAAATTATTAGATTTTTCTGATGCAAATACGCAAATTGTAACACTTTACATACCACATATTCACTGTAGTTCTTGTATTTGGGTATTAGAAAACCTACATAAATTAAAGCTAGAAATATCATCATCTCAAGTAGATTTTACTAAAAAACAAGTTCGAGTTACCTATAATTCTGATAGCACTTCTTTAAAAGAAATAGTTTTGTTGTTAAGTGCAATTGGTTATGAGCCTTATATAAGTTTAGAGGATTATGAAGGTGGGAAAAAAGCAGTAGACAGAAGTTTAATTTATAAATTAGGACTAGCAGGTTTTGCTTTTGGAAATGTAATGTTTTTGTCATTTCCAGAATATTTTGAAGTTGATGGTTTTTGGATAGAAAAATATAAAAATGTTTTTCGTTGGTTGATGTTTTTCTTTTCATTACCTGTTGTTTTTTATGCAGGTAAAGATTATTTTGTATCAGCTTTTAAAGGATTACGCTCTAAAATATTAAACATAGATGTACCTATTGCGTTGGGTATTTCTGTATTATTTATAAGAAGTACTGTAGAAATTATTTTCGACTTGGGTACTGGTTTTTTTGATAGTTTAACAGGTTTGGTTTTCTTTTTATTACTAGGAAAATTTTTTCAACAAAAAACTTACAATTTTTTATCATTTGAGCGCGATTATAAATC
>JGI26086J50260_1002220_pt1 | contig 10572 bp, 7 predicted proteins | sample SaaInl3SG_22_DNA_FD_50260 | JGI IMG/M metagenome (IMG submission 50260)
GATGCGGTATCTCTAATTTTATCGATTGCTTCTACAGCTGTATTTAGTGCTGTATCATAACCAAGCGTGTGTGATGTTCCAAAAATATCGTTATCGATAGTNCCTGGAATTCCTATAACTGGGAAGTTGTATTCTTNGTTAAAAACAACAGCTCCAGTAAAAGAACCATCACCTCCAATTACAACTAAGGCTTCTATTTCCTCTTCTTTCAATTTCTCAAAAGCCTTAGCTCTTCCTTCTTTTGTTCTAAATTCTGTAGAACGTGCAGACTTTAAGATTGTACCACCTTTGTTAATAATATTATTAACACTTCTTGCTGTAAGTTCTATAAAATCTCCTTCTATAAGGCCTTCATAGCCTCTATAAATACCTACACAACTTACTCTATAGTAGGCACAAGCCCTTACTACAGACCTAATTGCTGCATTCATTCCTGGAGAGTCTCCCCCAGAAGTCATGACTGCTATTTTTTTAATTTTTTTCATATTTATCTTTGGTAAAATTACTGTTTTTTAAACACTTGAAATAATAAAATTACGAAATCGTTTTAGCGTTTTCGTCCTTATTTTTATAGGTTTTTTTTAATTATATATTCCTTTATTTTTATCTGTTTTATGTATCATTTTTAAATTTTTTAAAAACAGTTTAAAAATATGCCTAAATGTAATTTAAAAGCCTGGTAATTATCGCTTTTAATTAAAAATTCATTTAGATCTTAATTTCCTTCAAAATTTTTAATATTGTTTTCAATTGTATTTTTAGAGTTTTTAAAAACCTCTTTTTTTGCGTTCTGTTTGAGTTTCTTTTTTAAGCCAATTTTTTGCAATAAACCAGAGAGTGTGTTAAAGTTTACTTGGTAAGAAAGNCCAACACCCTGNGTATAACCNTGATCTTCAATNGTGTATTGAATTTCNTTTTGCCTATTAAAAATTACACTTCTAAAATTACCTTCTTTATTTAAAAGCACCTCTACTTTTACCTCTCCAATAACACTAGACTGAGTTTGTGTACCAATAGGCACTCCTACTTTTCCGTTTATAATNACTCGATCACTTACTTGTGTGCTTACAGATAAATCTACTTGGTTATCTATATTTAATCTNTCTAAATCATTNTCTCTTTGTCCTTGTTGATAATCTACACCTAGCTGAAATTTGCTATCTGGACTGTTTAACAAACTAGAAAAGGCTGTTGCAATGGCACTAGAAGCTGTACTTGTAATCGTGGCATTGGCATCAAAATTTACTCTATCTGGATTTACAAAGTTACCGAATGCCAATAAAGAGATAAACTGTGTTGTTTTTTCGTTTACGTTATTATCATTTAAAATAAACTCAAGCTCGTTTGCAATAGTTGGATCTACATTGGTTAATTGTATGTCTAATTCTTGTTTAGAGGTAAATAAACCTCCTGTAATTCTTGCTACTAAATCTACCTCAATATTTCTNTTTGAATTAAAGTTTTCTAATAAAACACCTGGGTTTGCTTTTGCTTTATACACAGCAGTCACATCTAAATTGGCGTCTGCAGGGTTTCCGTTCCAAGATACTGTACCTCCTTTTTGTATCACAAAAGGTTTGTTTACAATTCCTCCATATTTAAAATCGTACACTCCACTATCTACAACATAGTCTCCAAACATATTAAATTTACCTCTNGTATTTATTTCTATTTGTAAATTACCAGAACCTCTACCAGAAAGTTGACTTCCATAAACCTCATCTATAACCACTTGAGCAACAGCATCTTTAGTTATCTCTAGGTTAATATTTAATGACAAACCTTTAAGAGCCTCTAAAGCAACTTCATTTTGCCTTTCTTCTACAATTACCTCATCAGATTTAAAATGAATTAAACCAAAACTATCTACTGTTTCAACGTCTTTTAAAGGGACAACAAAAACAGTACCTGCCATTGTTTTGGCGTTGATATCTATGGTTAACCTATCTGTTAAGCCATAAATATCTGCAGAACCATCAATAAAAGTAGAACCATAATACAAAGCTTCTTCTGTATTATCTGTATCTAAAACCAGTAAATTATCGCTTTCTATTTTTAATTGTAAAAACCATTGTTTAAAGTTTAAGTGAGAAATACTTCCTTTTAAAATACCTCTAGTGTTGTTTTTTGTATCTAATAGATTAAAATTTTCTAAAATAAAAGATTGTTGTGCTAATGTAATAACAGATGGGCCTTGAAAATCATAATCTACATTTAAATATGGAAATTTTAAACCTGCATTTTCTAAAGTTAGGGTACCATCCATATCTGGATTACTTAAAAACCCTCTTAAAGAAAACGCACCAGATGCAGAACCCCTTAAAGAAGACAACACATCTTGACCTAAAGGACTAAAAGCATCAAGTTTAAATTCTTCTAAAAAAACATCGAGGTCTATTAAAGGCCTTTCTTCAGAAAAATCTAAATTACCATTTGCNGCAATACTTTTAACGTTTTTATTTTCTATGGCTAAATTTACTTTGTATTTCTTGTAAGAATTTTCTCCAATCACATTTACAAACAAATCTCCTTGTTTAAAATCGTTAACTTCAAAATCTTTTACTTTTAAAGAGGCTTCTGGTAAATAGCTACCTTCTTTTTGAACAAAATCTAAATGACCAGATAGTTGTCCTTTTAAGGATAGGCTATCTATAACTGGTAGAAAGCTTTCTAATTCTACTTTGGTAAAATCGGCTAAAAGTATTTTTTCATCATCGCCTCTTAAACTTCCGGTAAATTCGATTTTTTGTTCTTCTGAAACTAGTTTAAACTGGCTAAAATTAAATTCATTGGTTTTTAGATCAAATATAATTCTATCTGTATTTTTCTGATCTGGGTTAATATTCCAGGTATTTCCTTTAAAAATAAAAGAGGATTTTTCGAAACCTAATACAGATTTTCCTTCTTCATTAAACGTGTAGAAAAAGTCTAAATTAAAGTCTTCATTTTTCTTTTTTCCTCCAATAAATTCTGATTTAAAAAAAAGTGTATCATTTCTAGTTAAGTTTAACAACCTTAATTTAGAAACTTTATAATAATCTGTATTTAATTCATTTGCAGATAAAAAAGTATTGTATAAAGGATTTTTATTGTCAGTAATTAAAGAAAAATCTTTTACCTCATTACCATATGCATTTATTCTTGGTGATGAAATGTTTGCTCGAAATAAATCTTTATCAGAATTTATTTTNCCTTTAATTTTTGTTTGATCATCTATAGAAATATCAGGAAAAAAGACGGCTACAATTTGATTNTAAATGGTNAAATTGAAATCTAAAAACTGATTTTTTTCAACTTCATAAGGCTGGTAGTTTGTATAAATACTACCCAATGCATTTTGTGCAACATTAGGTAGTTCTGCAAAAGAAAATTTACCAGAAATAAAACCATTTGCAATGTCTTTAGAGGCAACCTCTATGGTTTTTATACTATTTTTTATAGATGATGTAACTTGGAACTTTTTAAAAATGTATTCTTGTTGCTGATTTGTGTAAAGTACATTTTTAAAAATGGNTTTTCCAACAATATCATCTAAAGTATTACCTTCTATATCTAGAGCAATAGTACCTTTAACAACAGATATGCTGTCTCTTGTAAATAAATTGGTTTCTTTTAAGTTTAAATATGTAATGTTAGAAGTAAAATCGAATTTATGGGTTTTAGAAGATAAATCTGCCAAACCTTTAAAGTTCATTTTAAAATTTTCATCATCTATGGTTAAATCTCCATCAAATTTATTGTTTTGATACTCGCCATTTGCTACTAAATTTTTGTAGGTATAGTCATTAAAATTAAGTTCAGAAATTTTACCTACAAAACTGGTATTAATATTGTTTAATGTAAACCCACTTCCATCTACATCTCCTTTTAAAGAAATTTTACCAAAAATAGAATTTTCAAAAAATTTACCCATATCAAAATTTATCAATTCTAGATCTCCTTTATAAGAAGCTGTATCAATTTCGTCTATATTATCAATTTCTAGATCTGAAACAGCACCACCTATTTGAGAGTTTACACGAATGCCTGCCATCATTTTATCTGGAGTTATCGATATATTTCCTTTAATTATAAACTGCCCTAACTTTCTAAATTCTGATGGTAAAGTTTTTCCTAGAACATTGGGTAAAATATTTTTTAATTCATTGTAGGTTGCTGTTAAGTTGTTTAATTGTCCTTTAAAGGTAAAACCTCTTTCTGTGTTTACGGCATTTTTAAATGCTAAATCTCCATTTACTTTTATTCCTTTTTGNGTAGATAATATTAAATTTTTAAGTGTNAAATCATTAAGTAGACCTTTTATTTTTCCAGAAAAACTAATAATATCTTCACCACTTAACTCGTTGTAAAACTTTTTTAAATCTTGTACTTTTAATTTACTTTTATCAAANTTTCCCGTAATTTTTACTTTGTCTGTAAAGTTGGCTAAATCTTCTCTTTTATAATTAAAAACAATATCTCCTATCACTTTGGAGTCTTTGGTTTCTAAAACTGTATTTTTAAAGTTCATTGCAGTTTTAGTATAGCTATAATTGGTGGTTAGATTACTAACCTTTAAACCTTGATTTGTTTTAAAATATAGACCTCTAATATTTGAAGAAAAATCGGCTCCATTTACAATTAAATTNTGCAAATTNCCACCAGTATTAGAAGCAGAAAATCTAAGNTCTCTGTCTTTATTTAGATCGGTAATTCTAAAGTTTAAATTTTCCACGTAAATATTGCTTGCTTTTAAAATAAATGGAGGTGCAAGCGAATCTTTAGGTTTATCACTCTTAAAACTATCAATAAAAATACCCATATTATCTGTAGTTTCACCTTTATAGGTTTTCATGTAATAATAGGCATTTTCTATGGTAATGTTGTCAAATAGCAATTGACTATTTACAGCTTTTCTAGCACTTAAAATAGAAGTACTTATTTTTTTNACAAAAATTAAAGTATCTTTATGATGATCTCTAATTTCAACCTCTTTTAACTGTATACTTCCCAAAAAAGANAAGTTTACTTTTCCAATTTTTAGATTGGTGTTATAAGTTTTGTTGATGTTNTGGGTAACGTANTTACCTAACTTAGTTTGCACGTAAGAAGTAGAAAGTAAAATACTTAGAAATAGTAAAAAGAGCACAAAATACCCAAACCATTTTACTATTTTTTTTCCTACTTTTTTGATGATAATTTATTTTTAAGGTGATGCAATACTGAATTAAATAAACAAAAATATTGCCAAATAATACAAATAACGTGCAAATTTAATAAAGAATTAAATTTCTATTGGTAAAAAAAGAAAATGACTATAAAATATACTTAATTTTGTGCAAATTTGCAGTATGGAAACACCNATTTACATTTTAGGCATAGAATCTTCTTGCGATGACACTAGTGCATCTGTAATTTGTAACGCACAAATATTAAGTAATGTTGTTGCAAACCAAGAAGTGCATGCAAAATATGGTGGTGTGGTTCCTGAATTAGCTTCTAGAGCGCATCAACAAAATATTGTACCAGTGGTACAACAAGCGTTAGCCCAAGCAAATATTGGCAAAGAACAATTAGCTGCTATTGCTTTTACAAAAGGCCCAGGCTTAATGGGTTCTTTGTTAGTAGGTACTTCATTTGCAAAATCTTTGGCTTTAGGTTTAAACATTCCTTTACTAGACGTTAACCACATGCAAGCGCACATTTTAGCGCATTTTATTAAAAGTGATGACAACAAAATGCCTCCTTTTCCTTTTATTTGTTTAACNATAAGTGGTGGCCATACTCAAATTGTAAAAGTGACCAATTATTTTGAAATGGAAGTTTTAGGNGAAACAATAGATGATGCAGTTGGAGAAGCTTTTGATAAATCTGCCAAAATCTTAGGGTTGCCTTATCCTGGAGGTCCTTTAATAGATAAATATGCTCAATTAGGAAACCCAAAGGCATACCCTTTTACCAAACCAAAAGTGGGCGATTTAGATTTTAGTTTTAGTGGTTTAAAAACTGGGATTCTATATTTCATTCAAAAACAACAGCGCATAAACCCTAATTTTATAAAAGAAAACTTAAATGATATTTGTGCATCTATCCAATTTACAATTGTAGAAATTTTAATGGATAAACTAAAAAATGCTGTAAAAAAAACCAATATAAAACACATTGCCATTGCTGGTGGAGTTTCTGCAAATTCAGAAATAAGAAAAAGATTACAACTAGCTGAAAAACATTTGGGTTGGACTACCTACATACCAAAATTTGAATACACAACAGACAATGCTGCTATGATTGCAATTTCTGGGTATTTAAAATATTTAAATAAAGATTATTCTGATGTTTCTGTAACCGCAAAAGCACGTTTAAAAGTTACCGAATAAAATTTTATGAGACATTTTAAAAACAGACTCGTATTTAACCTTAGTTATTTTTTATTTTGGATGGGTTATTTTGCCTTTGCAAGATTATTTTTTCTTTCTTTTTACTTTGAAAAAACACAAGAACTAGGGTTAACAAACACTTTAAAAACCTTTTTATATGGTTTGCAATTAGATGCGTCTTTTGCAGCCTATTTAAGTGTTATTCCGTTTTTAGCAACTATAGTTACCGTTTTTAGCAACGCTAAAAAAATTTATAAAACAATCTTATGGTACACCATAACAGTACTTATTGTTTTAAATTTATTTTTAATTATAGACGCTAGTTTGTACCAAGCTTGGGGTGTTCGTTTAGATACTTCTTTGTTAGCCTATATAAATACTCCAGAAGTTATGTTGGCTTCTGCATCTACTTTTCAAATGATTGCTGGCAGCTTATTTTGGATTGCATCAACCTATGTGTTTATTATCGTTTTTAAAAAATTACTACACTCAAAACACCTAAAAATAAAAACCAGTAATTGGTCACAAGCACCTTTACTTTTAATTCTAACAGCATCATTAATACTACCAATTAGAGGTGGCTTACAAACCATACCCGTAAACCAAAGTAATGTGTATTTTTCTAATAAAATGTTTGCAAATCATGCTGCTAATAATTTTATATGGAATTTTGCTAACACTATTACACATAAAACAAACGGAAAAAATATTTATAAATTTTATGATAAACATGTAGCTAAAAACATCATAAAAAAAAGAAAAAATCAACTATTACAACCAACCACAGATTTTATTTTAAACACTACAAAACCCAATGTTATTTTAATTATTTGGGAAAGTTTAACAGCCAAAGTAGTAGGTTCATTAGGTGGGGAGCCAAATGTTACAGAAAACTTAAACAGACTCTCTAAAGAAGGGGTTTTATTTACAAATTTTTATGGAAATGGAGACAGGACAGACAAAGGTTTACCTGCTATTTTAAGTGGTTATTATCCACCTCCTGTAAAAAGAATTATGCGAATGCCAAATAAAACAAGAAGTTTACCAATGTTGCCAAAAAAAATGAATAATTTAGGCTATAAAACTTCTTTTTATTATGGTGGAGATACCAATTTTGGTAATATGAATACCTATTTAAGAAATGCTGAAGTTTCTAAAATTGTAGATGGTAGTGAGTTTGATAAAAAAGATTGGAACTCTAAATGGGGCGCCTTTGATGATGTTTTTATGAAACGTTTTGCCAACGATTTAACCACTAAACAAACTCAGCCTTTTTTTACAGTAGCTTTAACCTCTACAAGTCATGAGCCTTACGAATTAAATAGCACCTATAAATTTGGCAAAGATTCTGAAGACAATCTTTTTAGGAGCTCGCATGCATATACTGACAAAGTTATTGGTAATTTTATCAATTTTGCAAAAAAACAAGACTGGTATAAAAACACTTTAATTGTAATCATGTCAGATCATGGGCATAGCTCTCCCAAACATACAGGAGAATATTTTTCGCCAGAAAAGTTTCAAATCCCTATGCTTTGGTTAGGTGGTGCTTTGCAGAAAAAAGGAATCGAAATTGACAATATGACGAGTCAAGTAGATTTTGCTTACACCTTATTAGATTTATTAAAAGCAGATAATTCCGATTTTAAATTTGGTAAAAATTTGTTTAACTCTTCAGAAAAACAATACGCGCATTACATTTTTAATAAAGGTTTTGGCACGCTTACTAAAAAGGGTTTTTACTTATTTGATTATGTAAGCAACAAGCCTATTTTAAAATATGGTGATGAAGCTAACAAGTTAGATTCTTTGGGTAAAGCTATTACACAAGATGCTTATCAAGATTTTTTAGACAGAAAATAATTATTACTTTTTNTCTAGATGCTCTTCTATATCTGCAATATGATGTTGCAAAGCTTTAGCCGAAATTTGTATTTCTTTAATTAATAAAGCAAGTGATATAATTAATAATACCAACGCAAAACCAAAAATATAGGCAGCTATTAAAAAGAAATTAATGTAAATTAAAAACATCGTTAATACACAAAAAAGCAAGCTTGATATTCCAAAAATCTGCATCCATCTTGTTAGATTTAAACGCAGTTTTAAGTTTTTAATTTGTCTTAATAAAGATTTATCTTTTTTTTCTAAATAAATATCATGTAGGTTTCTTATTACAGAAGCATATGCCAAAAATCGATTGGTATATGCTAACATTATTAAAGAAATTGCAGAAAATAATAAAGCTGGCGTTGTTAATGTTAGTTGTTCCATATCCCAAAATTAAGTAATAATTTTTGATGTTTTCAATTTAAAATCATTCTAAAATTAGAAACTCCCTTTAAATATTGTATTGCAAATAAATAATTAATAACTTTATAAAGATTTAAAACATCATTATTAAAAAAAATGGGTTACGTAGACAAAAATGTAAGAATTAGTATCGCATTTGTTTTAGGTTTTGTGTTTTATACAAATGTAACTTCTAGTACTTTGGTTATTACTCTATTAGTATTAGTAGGTGTTTTTGTTTTTATTAGTTTTTGTCCATTATATTTAACTTTTGGCGTCTCTTTATCAAAAAAAAAATTAAAAGTAATTAGCCTATGAAATACAACTTTCTAATTATTTTATTCTTTAGTTTGTCCTTTTCTGCCCAAAACTTGCCTAAAGAATTTGTGTATTTAAAAACAATTGATTCAAGCATAAAAAGTGAATTACGTTATTTTTCTAATAATAATTTCATAGGAAAACCGATAGATGGTTATGAAGGCAATCGTGTTATTGTAACTATTAAAACAGCAAAGGCTTTAAAAAAAATTCAACATATTTTATCAAAAAAAGAGTTAGGTTTAAAAATTTTTGATGCATACAGACCACAAAAGGCCGTAAATCATTTTGTAAAATGGGCTAAAGTTTTACAAGACACTTTAAAAAAAGCTAAATACTATCCCACCGTCCCGAAATCTGAATTATTTAAACAAGGGTATATTGCCTCTAAATCTGGTCATTCTAGAGGAAGTACAGTAGACTTAACAATTATTAATTTAAAAACAGGAAAAGAATTAGACATGGGAAGTCCTTATGATTTTTTTGGTCAAAAATCGCATCCCTTTTCTAATAATATCACAAAAAAACAACGCGAAAACAGAATGCTTTTAAGAAATATTATGTTATCAAATAATTTTAAACCCTATGCAAATGAATGGTGGCATTTTACACTTAAAAATGAACCTTTTCCTAATATATACTTTAACTTTCCTATAAAATAAATAGTTTTAACAATTCTTAAACACCAACAATATAAATCAGCATTATATTTGCTCTAAATTGTTATAAATAACACAATGATATTTAAAAAAAATAACATCATACTTCTTATATGCATTTTATGTAGTTCACCTTTTTTTGCGCAGTTAGATAAAAGTAATGGCAATAACGAAAAAGGAAAGGTAAAAGCTATTGTTTTAAAAAACACCAAAGCTGTAGAAAAACCAAAATCTATAGAATTAAATGGTAACGAAGGTTTTAAAAAAGCATATGATAAAGAGCAAGAAAAGTTAAAAGAAAAACAAAAAAAAGACGCATTAAATAACAAAGGTATTTTAACTCAAAAAAAAATAAACGAAGCCCGTTTTTTAAAGGCATTTAAAAAAATAAACGGACAATACATTTATCCTAAAATAGACCAAGATTTAGGTAGCTTTAGAACTACTTCAAATAGTGTAAACATTATTTGTAGAGATTTTCAATATCCAGATGGAGATAGAGTAACCATTATGGTTAATAACATACCTGTAATTACCAATATTTTATTAAAACAAAATTATCAAAGTTTTAAAATACACTTAAATAAAGGTATCAATAAAATTTCTTTTGTGGCATTAAATCAAGGTACTTCTGGCCCCAATACAGCCGCTTTTAAAGTTTATAATGATGCTGGCATGCTACTATCATCCAATGAATGGAATTTAGCCACAGATGCCAAAGCAACTTTGGTAATTGCCAAAGAAGAATAACANAGAAATAGCAACGCTACGAAAACGATTGAGTTAAATAAAAAAATGATGTTTTTTTATTCTATGTAAAACAGTTATTTTTGTATTCCAGTTTTTAAAACGATAAACGAACAACAATTTTTAAGAATGAAAAAAATCACCAAACAAACCTATTTAGATTGGTACAGAGAAATGCTTTTTTGGAGAAAATTTGAAGA
>JGI26086J50260_1002231_pt1 | contig 10546 bp, 8 predicted proteins | sample SaaInl3SG_22_DNA_FD_50260 | JGI IMG/M metagenome (IMG submission 50260)
CATTAGCGCTACAAATGACTCACGAAAAAATTGTCCGTACTGCATTAAACCGCTACTTTTCTAATCAAAAAAGTGCGGACGGACGTCAGTCCGTCTTGCCTTTGATGGTGATGCTCAATGTGCAGGTAGCGATGCAGGAAGGCGGCGGACACTTGACTGTGGCCGATATTCATAAAAATGCCGCTGGCTTTTCGCCGCTCAGCGTGTCTCGCAGTATTGATGAGCTGGTCGAGCGGGGCTTTCTAGATAAGTTGCCCGACGATACCGATCGGCGCGTTCGCCGCTTGGTCACGACGCCTGCAAGCGTGGGCTTCTTCGCTAACCTCTTCGACTAGGTCTCCACGCGCACCGCGCCGCGGCCTGTTGGCGCGTTAGTAGCGGATGCCCCACTTCTTGTAAATGAAGTGTAGCAACCAAGCCGGACCGATCAAGAGAAACTGTAGGTCCTGTAAAAACGAAGGCTTTTTGCCTTCTATGCGGTGTCCGATAAATTGCCCAATCCACGCAAGCACAAATACAAGCGCGGCGAAGCTTCCGAGTGATAGCGTCTGTGTGTGGGCATACAGCGCTTCGTAGCCACCGATCAACGCGACGCAGACCGTCACAGCGACCAAAAACCCCATAGTCAACGGCTTAGACAGACGCATGTAGTAGGTGAGACTGAACGCCAAAAAAATCCACATCCAGTTCATGCCACTGGCCTGCCCCATTGCCTCGGGGTAAGGGAGTAAATAAAACCCCACCAACACACACCATGTAATCGCAGGGACACATACCCAATGAATTAGCTTGTTCGTGGGGTGTTGATGGCTCTCGGCGTAGCTATCGAGTAGTTGGTCGATACGGCGCGGCACAGGCGACGGGTCGCTTGCGGGCTTGTGCGGTGTACGTGGGGTGTTGGGGTGCATGCGGCGTTGGCTTCGGTGTCAAGCGGGTGTGTGCCTAGTGCCAGTTTAGTAGGTTTCTAGGTGTAAGCGTGCGTCGCGCTTCATGTCGCCAGCAACCTGTGCCCAGTCCAATTGGTGCGCCGCGCAGATGTCCGCCATGGCGGTGAGCACGCCTTCTTCCATTGCCTTTAGACCACAGACGTAGAAATACGCATGGGGGTCTGCCATTAAGCGCGCCAGCTCTGGGGCTTGAGCCCGCATCACATCTTGCACGTATTGCTTGGGCTGATCGGGCTCACGCGACAGCGCTAGGTGCGTGGTTATAAATTCGGAAGGCAATTTTTTAAGTGGGCCGAAGTAGGGCAACTCGGCCTTAGAGCGCGCGCCAAAAAATAGGTGTAGCTCGCCCCCTTCGTAGGTGCCAGCATGCAAGAGGCGCCGGCGCCATTCGGTCATGCCCCGCATAGGCGCACTACCTGTCCCCGTGCAAATCATCACAAGGTGGCTGTTCGCATGGTTGGGCATGAGAAAGCTGCTGCCAAACGGGCCCACGACTTGTACGATGTCGCCTACCGCGGCATCGCACAAGTAGTTAGACGCAACGCCTCGCACGGGATTCCCCGCGTGGTCCTCGAGTACCCGTTTGACGGTGATTGACAGGTTGTTATAGCCCGGGCGCTCCCCATGACGCGGGCTGGCAATGGAATACTGCCTCGCGTGGTGCGGCCGTCCTGCGGCATCGACCCCGGGTGCCAATATGCCCAAAGACTGGCCCTCTAAAACCGGGAAGTGTGTCTCACCAAAGTCCAGAACGATGTGGTGCGTGTCGTAGTCATGGCCCACATCGGTCACGCGGTGGTTGCCCACTACCGTGGCTCGTGCATAAGGCGTGGCAGCCGATGGCCCAAACAACAGCGTTTGCGGCTGTGCGGCTGACTTGGGCGCAATGGTCGCCCCAACGCTCCCGCCCCCGCTTGTGTTGGGCGACGGCGCGGCCACANCGGTCGCTGCCAACTCGCCCTGTTCGGGTAGCTCATCCCACGTGAGCTGATCGTCCACCGAGTAGGCTTGCTCGCGCAGCACTTGCCGCCAGTTGTCTATGGAGCCGGTGGGGCAGGGGGAGATGCAGTCCATGCAGCTATTGCACTTGCTCGCATCCACCACGTAGTTGAGATCATTGTGCGTGATCGCACCAATGGGGCAGGTGGCCTCACAGGTGTTGCAACGAATGCAAATCTCTGGATCAATCAGATGCTGATTGATAACGGCGGTTTCGGCGAGGTCAGACATGGCGCAGGGGGTTTAGTTAAAGCGAACGTAGTCGAACTCGATGGGCATGCGATTCACGCCCATCGCTGGTGGTGCGATCCAGTTTGCAAACTTACCTGGCTCCACAACACGTCCCATGAGGCTCGCAACGAACGCACGGTCTTCGTTGGAGGGTAGCCACTCGCCTGCGCGCCCCTTCCACTCAGCGTCGCTCACCACTTCACCNGCTGGTGTGACGTTCGCCCCTTTCAAGGCACCGATGTTTCGGTTAAAGGCCTTGTGGGGNACGCGCAGTTGAAATGGGATGCCCGCTTTGGTCAATACCTTATTCCAACGTTCGACGCCGGCCACGCTGTCTTTGATGTAGTCATCGCGCAANACCTCNTTGAGCGCATTGAGCATGGGCACTTCTTTGGTCTCTAGCCCGCCATCCTTGGCGATCAGTACGGGGTAGGTTTTGTCCTTTAAGACGTGGTCATCGTCTCGCTTGCCCTCTTCGTATCGGCCCTTCAAACCCGTGCTGTAAAAGGTGGCTGCATTGCTTGACTCGTCTGCGCCGAATAAGTCAATGGTGACGCTGAAGTGGAAGTTGAGGTAACGCTGAAGGGTAGGCAAGTCAATCACCCCGGCTGCGCGCAGCTTGTTCACGTCGTCGGTCTTGAGCTCGTTCATGACCTGTGCGGTACGCTGAATGGTGCGCGATACGCCACTCTCGCCCACAAACATGTGGTGCGCCTCTTCGGTCAGCATGAACTTGGTGGTGCGCGCCAAGGGGTCGAAAGCAGACTCGGTTAACGCAGCCAATTGAAACTTACCGTCGCGATCGGTGAAGTAGGTGAACATAAAGAAGCTCAACCAATCGGGCGTCGTTTCATTGAAGGCGCCCAAGATACGTGGGTTGTCTTCATCGCCGCTGCGGCGCTCTAGCAGGGCATCGGCTTCTTCTCGGCCATCACGGCCAAAGTGCTTGTGTAACAAGTAAACCATTGCCCACAAGTGCCGGCCTTCCTCCACGTTAATTTGGTAGAGGTTTCGCAAGTCATACATGCTGGGAGCGGTTAAGCCCAAGTGACGCTGTTGCTCAACTGATGCGGGCTCGGTGTCGCCCTGGGTCACAATAATCCGGCGAAGGTTGGCGCGGTATTCGCCAGGCACGTCCGTCCATGCCTTCTCGCCCTTGTGGTCACCAAAGTCGATGGTGCGCTCTTCCTTGGCGGGGTTCAAGAAAATGCCCCAACGGTAGTCGCGCATCTTGACGTGCCCAAACTGCGCCCAACCCTTTGGGTCAACGCTAACGGCCGTGCGCAAATACACATCACTGTCGGTGGAGCCCTCAGGCCCAATGTCGTCCCACCAGCTTACGAAGTTGGGTTGCCATTGCTCCAAAGCGCGTTGCAGGGTGCGGTCTTCACCGAGGTTAACGTTGTTAGGAATTTTTTCGCTGTAGTTGATTCCGGACATAGTGGTGTTCTCCAAATTAAAAAATGTTAGACACGATTCCAGTCAAAGACGGCCTTGTCGCCTTTGCCATAAACTTTCAATGAGCCTTTTTCTCCCACCGCATTGGGTCGCTGGAAGATCCAGTTTTGCCAAGCCGTTAGGCGGCCAAATACACGGGTGAACATGGTTTCTTTACCGTTGAAGCGCAGGTTGGCCTCCATACCCGTTAGGGCGTCAGGTGACATGGCCGCACGCTCTTCTAAGGCAATGCGGACCTCGTCATCCCAGTCGATGTCGTCCGGGTTCATGGTGACCAAGCCCAGGGCAAAGGCGGCGTCGGCGTCTAGCAGTTCCCCTTGTTTGGCTTGCACGGCGGCCAATGGGGCGGCCTCTTCGTAGAAGCGACGTTGCAGGCGGGTTTGCGCGCTAGCCATCGGATACCACGATTGATTGGCCTCGGTGGTCGCAATGCGCGGTGCGTCGCTGTCGTCAGGTAAGGCCAAGTGGTAGATGCGGTCGCAGGCCAACGCCAATTCCAGCAAACTACCGACAAAACAAGACCCCTTGTCGACGAGCGCAAACAAGCTTCGTGAAGAGACGTCTATGCGGCTAAAGGTCCGGCGCAACAGGCCGATGGTTTCACGCACCAACCAGAAGTCCTTGTTGGCGGCCAACACCTCGTCCATTGCCAATACCGCTTGCGCGTCGCCACTGGTTTTGATGACCCATGTGCCAATGTCCAGTTCGTTGGTGCGCATGCTCAAAATGGCGTCTTCGAGATCGCGCGCCATCGCCAAGGGGTAGAAGTTTTCGCCTGCTGCCTGTATCGCCTCAGGCGTGCGCGGCAGGTCAGCGCTGGGACCCATGATGGTAAAAACGGCTTGGCGCTTGGCGCGATCGATGTCAACGGTAACGGTGTTGTAGGCTAATCGGTCTTCCGTGATCTCGCGCGTCAATGCGCTGATCACAATGCCTTTGGCGCTGACGTCCCGTGTGCTGCTCTGCGCAAGTGCGGCGGACTTTTCTGCGATGGCGTCTTGGAACTTGGCTGGCTTGGCGATGTGATCCACCAACCGCCAGTCTTTCGCCTTCTGCCCCCGCACGCCTTCCGCTACGGTGCAGAAAATGTCCGCCAAGTCATGGCGCACATGTCGCTTGTCGGTAATCCGAGTCAAGCCGCCAGTGCCTGGCAAAACGCCCAACAGCGGCACCTCGGGCAAGCTCACGGCCGACGAGCGATCATCGACCAGCAAAATTTCATCGCATGCCAGCGCTAATTCATAGCCACCACCCGCGCAAGCACCGTTCACCGCAGCTAAAAACTTCAAACCATCGTGTTCCGACGAGTCCTCTAGGCCGTTGCGTGTTTCGTTGGTGAACTTGCAGAAGTTGACCTTCCACGCATGGCTGGAGACACCCAGCATGAAGATGTTTGCGCCTGAGCAAAAGATGCGGTCTTTGGCACTGGTCATCACGACGACGCGCACCTGTGGGTGCTCAAAGCGAATGCGGTTGACGGCGTCATACAACTCAATGTCAACGCCTAAGTCGTAGCTGTTCAGCTTCAGCTTGTAGCCGGGGCGCAGGCCGCCGTCTTCATTGAAGTCTGCCACCAAGGTGGCTACGTCACCGTTGACGGTCAAGGACCAGTGTTGGTAATTGGCCGGGTTGGTTTGGTAGTCCACGCGGGGCGTGGTCGACAAGTCGTTCATCGCGTTCATGCGTTCTATCTCCTAACGGAATGGAATTATTATGCATACGCATGCACAATAGTGCAACATCGATAATTAGGGGTTTACCCTTTGTTCCCGGGGAGGCTAAAGGGGCGTGACCTGCGTACGCACGATGGACAGTAGCTGCGCAAAGGTCTGCTCAAGCGACTGGGCGCTGGTGTTCACGGCAAACTGCGCCTTGCTATAAAACGCGGTGCGACCCGTCAAAATGCGTTTCAAGTCGTCCATCGCCTCTGGGTTGGCTTGCATGGGGCGGGTGTCACCTTGCGCCATGACGCGGCCCATGTGGTCTTCAGTCGCTTGCAACCAAATGGTGGTGCATTGGCTCAGCAGTTGGTTAAAGGCCGTTGGGTCAGAGACCAAGCCGCCGGGCGTGGCGATGACGACGGCCGTGTGGCGCTCAATGGTTTGCGCCAGGGCGCGCTGTTCGTAGCGTCGGTAAGCGTTGAGACCATATAGCGCCTGAATTTCTGAGAGTTGGCAGCCCGCCATCTCCTCTACTTCGTGACTCAGCTCCGTGAACGGGCATTGCAGTGCCGCTGCCAAACGTGCGCCAAGCGTGCTTTTGCCCGCACCGCGTAAGCCAAGCAGCGCAATGCGTTGCCCACGGGCGCCGGGGTCGTGCGATTGTCCCAGCAACGAGGCGGCGGCGACGCGAACCCGCGCCAGTGATGCCTCATCAAGTGGGGACAAGAGGTCGCGCAACATCAGCCACTCAGGCGTGCTGGTGGTGACGTCGCCCACCAGCTCGGCCATGGTGCATTGCAAGGCATGCGCCACGTCCAGTAACACCAACACCGACGCGTTGCCAGTGCCCAACTCTAGGTTGGCCAAGTGCCGCTCGGAAATGCCCGCCGCCTGCGCCACGGCCTTGCGCGTCAGGCCGCGCTGCGAGCGCAAACCCCTGACGCGACTCCCCAGCGAGAGCAGATACTGGTTGCGTCTTTCCTCGTCAGCGGGCGTGTCTAGCTGTTGGGTGGACATACGGGTTTTTACGTGCTTGACGCGGGGTTAAATACGAGCAAAATATTTCATGTTGCACGAAAAATCAGAAGACAACAAGAACGATACATCATGCTAACGCAAATCTCGGAGAGAAACAAATATGTCGGATCACCGATCTAGTAACGCCACGGCCCCCCGCCTGCCAGACGACTTGGGCGATTGCGAAACAATCGGGCCGCGTTTTAATTACGCCCAGCACGTCTTTACGGTCAACGCACACCGCGCAGAAAAGGTCGCAGTGACCTGCGATTTTGGACAACTCACTTATGGCAAGTTAGACGCCAAATCACGGCGTATTGCGGGCGGGTTAATCGGCGCCGGGGTGCGCAGAGAAGAGCGTGTGCTGATCTTCATGCAGGACGTTTGCGATTGGCCGGTGACCTTCTTGGGCTGTATGTTCGCGGGGGTGGTGCCGGTGGCCTCCAACACCTTGCTCACTGCCGATGACCTTGCGTACGTTTTGACGCATAGTCGGTCCCGCGCCGTTGCCGTGTCAGGTGCGCTGATGCCGGTATTGCTAGACGCCTTATCGACATGCACGCACGAGGTTGACTTGGTGCTGGTGTCGCACCCCGAAACCAGTCCGCAGGCGCACCGCCTTGACGCTGCCGGGTTGATGCAGGCGATTAAAGAGACGGGGGTGTCGCAGGTGAGTGACTTTGGTGAATGGATGCCGGCACAAACCTCGTTATCAAACGCAGCGAACACCAGCCAAGACTCACCCGGGTTTTGGTTGTACTCATCGGGCTCAACTGGACGCCCTAAAGGTACGGTACACAGTCACGCGAACCCGTACTGGACCTCAGAGCTATACGGCAAGGGTGTTCTGCAGATGCGCGAGGATGATGTGTGCTTCTCGGCAGCGAAGTTATTTTTTGCTTACGGCTTGGGCAATGCGCTCACCTTCCCATTTGCCGTGGGCGCCAGCGTGGTGCTTATGGCAGAACGCCCGACGCCAGATGCGGTGTTCAAACGGTGGCTAGAGAAGAAGCCGACCCTCTTTTTTGGCGCGCCCACCGGGTTTGCTGGCATGCTCGCCTCACCCAACCTCCCCGCGAAAGAGGCGGTGGCGTTGCGTCTGGCGTCTAGCGCCGGAGAGGCGTTGCCTGCTGACTTAGGAGAGCGATTCACGGCCCACTTCGGGGTGGAAATTGTGGATGGCATTGGCTCGACGGAGATGTTGCATATTTATTTATCGAACCGGCCAGGCGATGTGCGTTACGGCACCACCGGGTGGCCCGTTCCGGGTTACGCCATCTCTTTGCGCGGGGATGATGGCCAAGAGGTGGCGGACGGCGAGGTCGGTGACCTGTTCGTATCGGGTGAGAGCGCTGCGATGGTTTACTGGGAAAACCGCGAAAAATCGCGTGAGACGTTTCAAGGGGCATGGGTCAAGAGTGGTGACAAATACGTGCGCAACGCAGACGGCACCTATACCTATTCAGGGCGATCAGATGACATGCTGAAGGTGAGTGGTATTTACGTGTCGCCCTTTGAGGTGGAGGCGACGCTGGTGCAACACACTGCCGTGCTGGAGGCTGCGGTTATCGGCGTGCCAGATGAAAACGGCTTAACGCGCGTGAAGGCGTACGTAGTCGTTAAAGACGGGGCACACGTGGAGGCCGAGGCCTTGCAAGCCTTTGTGAAAGAGCGATTAGCGCCCTATAAGTATCCGCGTCAGATTGAGTTCATCAAAGAGCTTCCTAAGACGGCAACGGGAAAAATCCAACGCTTCCGTTTGCGTGCTGCGAATGCGTGACGGTCGTGACGCCATCCGCTAGCACGGCACTAAGACAAGAAGCAGACTTACCGCGTGTCAGCTTGGCGGGCGTGGGCTATGGCGGAGAAGACGTGGTGGTGCCCGTTGCGCGCTATCTACCGCAGCAAACAGGCCGCGCGTCAGCCGCCAGCGATGCCAATCCCCTGTTGGTTTTCTTGCATGAGGGTTTGGGTTGCGTGGATATGTGGCGCGGATTTCCGCAAGACGTTTCGCAGGCATTGGGTGTCGAGTGCGTGGCGTTCTCACGTCCTGGCTACGGCTATGCCACCCCAAGACCACCGCAAGAGCAGTGGCCCGTTGACTTTATGTGGCACCAAGCCAAGGTGGTGTTACCCGCCTTCCTGCGTGCCTGTGGTGTTGATCCGAGCACGCGAGACGTGTGGTTAGTCGGTCACTCCGATGGCGCCAGCATTGCGCTGTGCGCCGCCGCTGATGCGGATGCACCGCACACCTACGCGGGGGTGGTGGCGATGTCGCCGCATCTTTTTGTGGAGCCGATCACACTGGCGAGCATCCACGCCGCGCGTGCTGCGTTTGATGCGGGTCCGCTCGCCACCCGATTGGCTAAGTTTCACCCCAATCCGGCATCGGCTTTTGACGGGTGGGCGGGGGTTTGGCTGCGACCTGAGTTTGCGTCATGGAATATGTCGCCAGACATGGCCGCGCTCGCGGTGCCGATTTTGGCGGTGCAAGGGCTGAAAGACCCGTATGGTACGGTGGCTCAGGTGGATGCCTTGCGTCAGGCCGCGTTGCACGCCAGCCGGTTTGAAACGCTGTTGATTCCGGAGGGCGGTCATGACCCTCATCGGGATGCACCCCAACAAGTGATCGCCCTGATGAGAGATTGGGTGCTGGTGTAAAGTTTGGCTCTGCGCCGCATTTGCGGTGCCTTGTATTAGGAGCCAACGTGACCACATCCCCTGCCGTTTCATTAGACCCCGTAAATGCCCCTTACGACCTCGTCGTCATTGGTGGCGGCTCTGGCGGCGTGGCGTCCGCTAGGCGAGCGGCTGCGCACGGCGCCAAGGTGGCACTGGTTGAGCGCGATCGCTTGGGTGGCACCTGCGTGATTCGTGGGTGCGTGCCCAAAAAACTCATGATGTATGCCGCCAAGTTTGGACGCGAGTTGGCCGAAGCAGGGCCTTATGGGTGGGACGTGTCGGGTGCGCAGTTCAACATGGCCACGTGGCAGGCCAACAAGCGCGTAGAAATTGACCGCTTGGAAGGCATTTACAGCCGAATGCTGGAGAACAGCGGCGTGACGGTGTTCCGAGGCAATGCGACGGTGCGTGATGCACAGACCGTGTTGGTTGATGGTGACCATGCGTTAGCGGCTAAACGCATACTGATTGCCACCGGGGGGCGCGCCAATCGCCATGCTGTGCCCGGCATTGAGCAAGCGATGACGTCAGACGATATTCTGGATTTGTACGCCATACCTAAGCGTTTGGGTGTGTTGGGCGCGGGTTATATCGCGCTTGAATTTGCGAGCATCATGCAGGGCTTGGGCTCTGAAGTCACTGTTTTTTACCGTGATCACTTACCACTGCGCGGCTTCGACGAGAGCATGCGCGTGAAGCTCGCCGAGGCCTTGACGGCCCAGGGAATCACACTCATGGGCCACAGCGCGTTGCGCAGCGTGGCGCGCACGGGTGACACCACGGTGGTCTGTGCAGGCGACGCGACGCACACCTTTGACGCGGTGCTAAACGCGACAGGCCGCAGCCCGAATGTGGCAGGACTGGGGTTGGAGGCCTTAGGCGTTGACCTCAACGCCGACGGTGCCATTGCCGTGAACGCCTGGAGCGAGACCTCGGTACCCAATGTCTACGCGGTAGGCGACGTCACCAACCGCATGGCGCTCACACCCGTTGCGATTGCCGAAGGTCGCGCGCTAGTAGACAACCTCTTTACCGGCACTCGCCGCACAGTCGACCATGGCTCAGTTGCCACGGCTACCTTCACCATGCCGCCACTGAGTACGGTAGGTCTGACGGAGGCCGCCGCGCACGAAGCCTTTGGTGCATTGCGTATTTACGAGACAGAGTTTCGCCCAATGAAAGTCGCCTTTGCCGGGGGAATTACGAAAACGGCGATCAAGGTCATTGTTGACGATGCGACTGATCGCGTTCTCGGCGTGCACATGCTGGGTGATGACTCACCTGAAATCATCCAAGCGCTCGCAGTGGCCGTGACCATGGGGGCAACCAAAGACGACCTCGATAAGACGATTGCGGTGCACCCGACGACCGCAGAAGAGCTGGTGCTGCTGCGCGAGGTGTCGCGGCGGGTGCCCGCCTAGTGTCGTGTATGCCNTCTGCCTGANGCCTGANGCCTGACGCCTGACGCCTGATGCCTGATACCGTAAGCCCTAAGGCGTGGGGCAAGCCGTCAGCGTAATGGCGGCAATGGCAGGCAAGCCGGGCAACCAG
>JGI26086J50260_1002232_pt1 | contig 10545 bp, 15 predicted proteins | sample SaaInl3SG_22_DNA_FD_50260 | JGI IMG/M metagenome (IMG submission 50260)
TAATGTTGATTTGTACATTTGCGCCCCCATTCATTAATATGCCTGCTTCTACTCCGTCTTGAATAATAACAAGATCGGCGTTTGTATCTCGCTCAGTTACAACATCTGCTACATGCGGAATGCGTTCGGAGCGTATTGCAATTTCTTCTTCATTATAATAACTTTGATTTTTAATCCAAGGATACTTGTGAATTGTTGGTAACACTCCGTCATATCTTCCATAGCATCACCAAGGTCACCTAATGTTAATTCCAACATATTATCTAAAAAGTCTCCACCAAATTGATCACGTTCAAGATCGCTAGTTGCTAACTCATTAGTAGCGAGATAGTCTTTCATTAGTTCGTCAAATTCTAACAAATCTACATCTAAAAAACTTGTTGTTCTTGTCGATTCTTCGTCGTTCTCAAACCCTTTTGGAAATTCATAAGGTGGTGTAATAATAAGTAAATTGTTTAGGGTAGGTCGATCCTTTAGGATTTTTGGTTTAGAGGGATTTGAATACTGACTAGATACTACTGTGGTCTGATATGCTTGATTCATGACAACTAAGCCTGACATTGTACTAACTACAATTTCCCCTACAGGGCATGTATTTTCATCATCTTTATTTTCAATGAGACCAAAGTCTGGACACGATGGAAGTAGAGTTACCATACTTTGTCCTATTTCGTTTACGACCATAGCAAAGTCTGTACCACGAACACTTACTGTTGCTGTAGGTGTTCTTAGTCTCACATTTTCTGGATTATTTTTAGCAACGCCGCCTGATGCATAACGAACTGTACCCATTGTAACTCGCATGGATAACTTGCCTGTGTTGGCTGATGGATTATAAGCAAACTCATCAATAATAAATTGCGATCCTTCGACTACTGCTACTTTAGTATTGTCGTCAAATGTAAGTGCTAATTTTGTATTTTTAGTTTCAATTGCATCATTCATCTCAAGGCTTCCGCCTTTTTTAGCCGCAATAGTATTCTTATCCCGATACAAATTTGCATCAGGACCTTGTTGTTCTGTGATCGAACCTATTGACGCTATCGCCGGAGACGATAACATTAATAGTATTATACTATAAGCCGTCGCCTTGAGTGATATTGATTTCATTTCCTGTACCGTCAATAGTTAAATCCACAACTCCTGATTCAGTTGTACTATCTTGAATGATGTTTACCACGTTGCTGTCGCTTCCAGCAGTAGTAGCACCAATACTAACTTTTACTTCAGTAGTACCATCGGTACCTGTTATGCCATTTCGTCCAATAGCAATTTTGTTACTATCCGAACTGTTTGNAATATCAATGTCGACTCCAATGTAATCCTCAGCCATTTCGCCNGAACANGTAGCGTCTGCTACTGAACTTGCAGAAGTGCTGAACGCACCACATACGTCGACTTGATTTGAATCACCTACAATGTTAACATCAATTGCAGGGTCACTTACTGAGCCTAAGTCAATGTTTAATTCGTTTGATGAGCCAGTCTGTACGACATCGATGTCTGGTGCGCTCGTTGCACTACCAGTTTCAATATCTACACTGTTGTTTGAACCATCTTGTGAAATGTCAATATCGGCACTTGAACCATTGATAGTAGTCCTCTCAGCCTGACTACCTACAGTATTTCCGTCGCCTTGTTGTGTAATGTCAATTGTACTAGACGAGCCAGCCTGGTCTAAATAGACGTCTGCCGCGTTAGCCGCTGTCATTACTGACACTGCTATTACCAGTGTCATCGCTATTCTGTGTAGCATTTTGTTTGCCCTCCNAATCTATCCCTGGGATAGACTTCTCTTGATTAAATTTATAAGGTTCACTGAATTTCCAATAACCTTTTGCTTCTCCTTCTNTTATCACTTCAACAACCGCTTGGTCAATTGCCGCCCTCACAGCATATCCAACCGGTTCATTAATCGTGTGACCTGCTTCTATTTCAGCCGCTTGTGTACCAAGATCAAAAAACCTAAAAAACGTAAAACTATTACCAGTGCTTAAAATGGTTTTAGTTGTACTTACAGTAATTAAAACTTCTCCTGTTTCTACACCAACAACTCTCATACTGACTGTCACAACATCCTGTCTATATTGTGTGCTAGGACCGATACCTAAGTATCTTGCTCCCGAGCCTCCTGTCATTGTGTTACTATCGTAACCCGTGATGCCTCCTTCGATAATCATCCCCGCCTGCATCAATGGCGGTAATTTCTTATCCGAACAATTTATAGTTGTCGGATCTATCCCAGTAGTTTGGGCTAGTCTCTGTTTTTCTTTTTCGCAAGCATCTTGAGCAAACTGCTGTCGTGCTTGTCTAATAATTTGTCTTTCTTTAGTTAAGTTGTCTAAGCCAACACGCTCTACAACCCTAAACCATAATCCGCCGCCTACATCTTGAAATGCATTTACTACCCAAGCATCNGCACCCTGTGTAACTGCATAACTAATATTGCTAAACTTATCTCCAGGTTTACGCTGACCAGTCTTATCTTCAAACTTATATACTGCAACTACAATCGGGCCACGTTCTGGTGCTGGTACAGCATCAAAATCTCGAACCATACTTGATTCAAGTGCTTTAGGTACTTCAGGAGTATGTATCGGTTTAATCGACGCACACCCTGCTAGTGTAATTAATACAGTTAATATGATTCCTAATCTGATCATTAAAATGCAAAGTCCCCTACTGGTGTTTGAAATTCTGATGCAAGATCGCCGTTGCTATCATAAATTTCAACATATATAATATCGCTTTCACGTTTCCACTTAATTGTGTCACCAAACGGAGTTTCGCTTTCAGTCCAATCAGTATCATCTAATCCACTGTTTTCACCAAACAAACTGTCGGCTATGTTTTTAGAAAGTTGAGCATAAATTCTTGATTCTAAGTTATTTTTAAACTTGTACCTATTAGTACTTTTTTCTTCACGCTCTGCTTTATCTAATGCGGCTTGCTCATCTTCTTTTATCTTATCCTTGCGTTGTTGCTCTAATTGATGAATTGTAAGAACATGGGTGCTATACCCTATGCCCGAGAACGCAGGAGATTTAAAATTATGTGTTAATTCACCAGCATACGCTGATGATGCTAATAGTGTTATTGCTACGAATAATGTAGATTTCATTTGGAGCCCTCCAATTGTATTTAGCGATATTTATGGTATCATTAACAACCAGGTAAATACGTTATAGGAGATTCCAATGAAACGTTTATTATCGCCTTGGTGGGCATTACTTACACTTGGTATTTTAGCATATACATTTTTACATCAACCTGTATTTTTAGAAAGTGTAAAATTAAAATACTTCGATAACTTGATTATTAATCAAGAACCTGTTAACAATGACATCGTTGTAGTTGAAATAGACGATGCGGCACTACAGCAATACGGACAATATCCTTTTCCAAGAGGCACCTACGCAGAAATTATACAAAACATAAGCGACCAAGGTGCGTCAACTATTGTGTTTAACATTATGATGCCTGAGCCTGATCGGTTTGGGGAAGATGACTTATTAGCACAAACACTAGCACAACATCGTGTAGTTGTTCCAATGCGACCAGACTTTGTTCTAACAAACCCTCCACTTGCACCGCGAGTAAATGTAGTAGGCGTTGAAAATTCTGGAGTACTAGCAAGTTATCCTGGAATGATTAACAACATTCCGTTAGTAGAGGATAATGTACAAGGCAGTGGTATTGTTGCCGTTGATCCTGAAGTAGACGGTGTTACTAGGCGTATTCCGAACGTTGCTACTGTAGTTGGTTATGACGGATTTATTTTCCCTAGTCTAGCATTAGAAGCATTAAGAGTACAAGCAGGTGCTAAAAGCACTGATGTAAAACTATCTCCATACGGCATTGAGATGTTTCGTGTACTGAAAGACTTCCGTACAAGAGAATTTTATTACATTCCAGTTGATGACGAAGGTCGTACATGGATTGACTGGAGNCAACAAAGNCAAACTGCTAGTATCACAGACTTGCCTGATCTAACAGGTAAAATCGTTATTGTAGATGTTACTGCGGCAGGTATTTCTAACCCTGTTGCTACTGCTACTGGCGGTGAGTTTCCAGGTACAGTACAAGCGGCAATGATAGGTACAATGTTAAATGAATCAAATATTCAGCGTCCTGGTGTNTTTAGCGATTACGAAATTTATGCAATGATTGCTGGATCATTATTGTTAATTGTATTAAGTCGTTGGATGTTCGTAGGTCTAGGTACAACTGTACTTCTAGTAGGCGGAGTAGTTCCTGCTAGTATGTATGTGTTTGCTACAGAGAAAATGTTATTAGATGCTACAGGTCCAGTTATTGTATTTGTTATAATTGCCCTACAGGTATATGGTATTAAGTTTGTACGAGAGTTCTTAGAGAAACAAGCAATTAAGAAACAGTTTGCAGGATATGCATCACCTACGGTAGTGCGTATGTTACAAGAGAATCCGGCGCTAATTAAAGAAGGCATGAAACGTGAAGTTAGTATTTGCTTCTCGGACTTAGAGGCTTTACTCCATTAGGGGAATCATTTGGCAACGATGTAAAAGGCTTGACTAAACTTATGAATGGCTATATGGATGCCATTACAGAACCTGTGCTAGACGCAGACGGAATGATTATTAAGTACATAGGCGATGCTAGTATGCACATACACAATGCACCAATAGACGATCCTAATCATCCGCATAATGCAGTAATGACAGGCTTAAAAATGCTCAAAGCAGTGGAGAAGTTTAATGAGAAGATCACCGCAGAAGGACGACCCGAAGGTGGGCATGGGTGCTGGTATTAATACTGGCCTTGGCTATCTGGGTGAAATGGGTAGCACAAGCAGACACTCATACGACATCCTCGGAGACGCAGTCAGTACAGCCGCTCGTATTGAAAGCAAATGTAAGGAGTACGGATGTCTACTACTTGTTGGAGAAGCGACATACGAAGCAACAAAAGATGAATTCTTCTACCTCAAAGTAGATGACTTGCAAGTTAAAGGTAAGAGTGTAGGATTGAGTATCTATACAGTGTTAGATAACATGAATAATAAATCAGATGCTAAAAGTAAAAAGTTACATGCCGAAATGCACGAAGCATACAAGGCTCAGAAATTTGATGAAGCAATTTGGCTTTGTGAAAGACTGATGCGACACTTCAGCGGTAAGATGGAAGGGTATTATACAATGTGGATTGAACGGTGTGAATATATGAAAACACAGGACTTACCTGAGGACTGGGACGGAATTTTTATTGCACAAAGCAAATAATGCAAGCAATCTTAAATAGCATCACAATTACAAGAGATACCCCAATAGTAACAATATAATCGTCATGCTTCCGTAAGTTGCTAGTAACAGGACGTACGGAGGTCGACCATTTCTTTTGATAACTACTTTTTTCTAGCATCTGGTGCCCCCTTTGGCTGTTCGCCTGTTGAATCAAATTGCTGGCTTCGGCTTTGGTATTTAGATACAAGTGCATCAAGTTCTTCTTGCTGTTCCTTGTTAAGATTTTTATCTAATAAATGTCTATGCTCTAGAACCATGCTCAACTTCATGTTCATGCGTATCATGTCATTATCTAACATGCGTATACGGTCAACAAGTTTAATAAGTGTGCCCATTGTTTGTCCTATGATAGGATCAATAGTTTCTGTTACCCACCTCCAAATAAAGTAGATAAAGTATCCCATTCCTAATGCGGCTACAATAGGAAAGCCTAAGTCCTTTATAGTAGTTGCTAGATCTACTTCCATTACTGTTTGTTGCTCTGGTGTTTTAATACCATTGCACTAAGTTCGTCTGTTTTAACTAACCAACCGTTTTCGTTTACAATAAACACATCGCCTGGTTTGTACAAGCCTTTGTCCATTACTTCAGTNGGTGTGTCGCCTACAACTTTAAAGCCTTTACCGCCCGGTATACTATCAATAGTATAATCCATCCATATCATCTAATCTCTCCTTGCATCATTCTTGCCTTCGTTGGCCGCAATACGATCAACGTTAGGTTTTACACCTAGTGTATAACTAAGAAGCGCATCAATTTTAACAAGGTCATTGTTCATAGTTTGAACACGATTGTCTAATTGCCCAATGATATTTTTTAAGGTNGTGACCGAACCGGTGACTCCGGCGAGTATAAATCTCAGTGTAAGAAAGACGAAGTATCCTGCCGCAAGTGCTCCTGCGATTGGAAATCCTACGTCACTCACGAGAGTTAGAAAATCCATATTGTTGCCCTCTTTGTTATATTGCCCAATAGTATTTATCAATAAATAATTATATGGAACTATTATTTTTACTAGTGATCAAGCATGTATGGATCGATTTAGGATTTCAGCCAACTTCGTATCCGCAAGGACAAGGTAAGGCAAATTATTTTGGATTGTATGGACATTTACAGCATTACATACCTCATGGCTTAGGCACGGTTCTGATACTATTATTCTTTGTAGACCCGTACACGGCGCTTATAGGCGGTCTTATAGACTGGTTATGCCACTGGCATATAGACTATACTAAAACAAACATACGCAACAAGTATGGTTGGAAAACTAAGGATAGAGAGTTTTGGATTTTAAACGCAGTTGATCAAACACTGCATTTTGCAACCTATTATTTAATTATTGTTTTGCTGGTTGTGTAGGTTCAGAGTTTTTTACTTCGTATTCTACTTTAGCAATACTTTTAAGTAATTTACCCATTTCAATAACACTTCTAATGTATCCGCCGGAACTATCACCTTTCATGTTAGTTCTTACTTGAATAAGCAGAGTGTCACCTTTAACTTCTTTAATTGCTTCAGTTCCAATTGGACGTCCATGAATTTGGATCTTAGGTGGATCCATTTGGTGTACAACTTGTAGATCAAATTGTTCCATTGCCTCAGCCAGTTCAGGTCCGAAAGTTAGTTCAGTAAAGCCCGGACTGTTTGGCGTTGCTTTTAAAATGACCATACTCACTTTTGGATCATTCAAAGACGCATGATGTGATATTCCAGTATACAAGCGTTTAACAAATTTTACTTCTGCTGGAGTGTTGCCTTGTAGTTCATTAGTAAGTGCGTCAGCAACATCTTTGTATACTTCTTTGAAGATAGGATAGTTATCTTTTGCTACTGAGCCATTCATTTGTTCAATATACCTATCACTAATGTTTATACCAAAAATGCTTTTAAACAATGTTTGTACTTTTTCGTAACTGTTACCTGGAACTTGGCCAAACTGTTTAACATCACCTGCTTTAGCACTTAGTAGTTCAATTGTGTTTTCGTCAATGCTTAGGAACAAGTCTGCCTTGGTTCCTTTTTGGTCTGACACTCCGTCACTGTTAACAGTAATTTTATTACTTTGTGGGTCCGATGTTGAAATGTTAATTGCTTCTTTTAAGGCACTACTAGTGTTTGCCCATTCTACTGATGATCTATTAAGTCCGACCATCTGTGGCGCTAACTTTTTAGTTGATAATGACTTTTGTAGTGAACTAAAACTTGTTTGGTTAAGAACTAGAACATAATCTACTTTGTCGTTACCTGATGTTGTAGTTAAAGTTCCACGCTTGTTCTTGTTTTCACGTACAACTTCCATCTTAGAAAGAACATCAAGTACATCTTCTTCGGTAATTGTTTCGCCTACTTTTTGAAACTTTGCAACTGTTGCCGCACCAAGAAATGCTTCTCCAACATCGCCTGTATTAAAGTCTTTGGTGCCGCCTTTCATTTCAGGCGTTTTGTAAACATTAGCAGTCGAAACTTTATTGTCAGTTCCGTCAATTGTAAGTTGAATAGATCTTGGAAGTTTATTTACTGGGATTAAAAATCCACGGTCGTCAACATTTACTTCTGATTTATCATCTGGAACTGTTGGTGTACCATAAAATAAGTTTGACAACATTTCTGCATCCGATGGTTGAAATTTAACTTTCTTACCATAAGTGTCTCTAGATGGACCTTCAAGTTCAATAAGTTGACCTGTGTTGATCATCCCAATAAGTACATCAAGGTACTTGCCTGCATACTTCTTAAGGTCTACTGGACCAATGCCCGATTCAGTTAATGTGGTTTTAAAATCTAGATATCTCATAACAAATGTATTTATGCTAGTTTTGGAAAGAGCATATCTGTGCAGAACTTATCAACATCTGCTTCGTCAAGTCCTAAACTTTTCATTACATTTGGTGTATGGGGGTTTTGTTGCTGATTGTGACAGTAGTAATCTTGTGATGCTTGTACTAGTGCTTGGTCACCTTCGCCTTTGGTTAATCCAACTTCGTCTAAGTATGCACGTAGATTGTCAGTAGCAATACGAATAATTTCGTCTGCTTCTTCATCCGTCTTTACATTGCCTGCGGCAAGCATTTTACCAGTGAAGATATTAGTAGCCCACTCAGGAAGTTTGCGTTGCTTCTCTGGTACAAAGTGTTCTACACTTTCAAAGTATCCGTCAATCATAGGATGGTCAGGATCACTGCTAGGTGAAAAATCGTGAAAGGCTCCTGTCATTTTATTTTTACCTGCAATAACATCAAAGCCGTAAATAGGTGCAGGGTTGTCTAGCGTAGGAAAAATGCATACGTGCATCATCCACAGGCCTTTAGACTCACGAGCATCTACAACATCTATGTGAGCCCGTCTAACAGTATCATTAGCCCAAACCCGATTAATCCAGCCGCTTTCGGGCCTATTAAAATAATCAAGTCCGGGTTCGTTAATTTCAGTAGCGTGTTCGTTAAATATTTCAATAATCTCATCCTTGCAATTAATTAACTTGTCCCAAATCATTATTGATTGTCCTTCTCGTTAAGTAGTAGGGTTAATAGTTTACGAACGTGTACTAGTTCTTTTTTGACTTCTTTTAATTCTTGTAAAACGTTTTCATCGTTTTTAATTTCTTCTTGTGCCATTGCCTGAGCCTTAAACTCAGGTACTTCACTTAACTTCATGCATCATCTCCTGGAACAATTTAGTTGCAAAATCAAAACATATACGTGCTTCATCAGCCATACTGTCATCTAGTTTTGCTCTTATTGCTGTCTTCAACGCATCTGGATCGTCAAAGTCAAACATCTTTCCTGCTCCGGGGATCTTTTTTCGAATCATTTGTCCGCCGCTTAAATCGCCCATGTGTCGTGTATATACATGTGCCATTAACTTATCAGCGTCACCTGCAATGCTCATAATATGATCAGCATATTCCTTACTGCTTGGCGAAGTAGTAGGAGGATTATCACCGTCGTCCCACAACTCGATATAGTCCTCAAGGATCTTTGGTGCTCTGCGTATATCAGGCAATCCATTAAGAACACCAGAGGCCATTGCAACTGTTTCTAAAATATTGTAGTTAACGTATTGATTATACAAAAATGTTGCGTACAATTTCTCATCAATCGAGCCGCCCATTAATACTTTTACAAATTCTTGACGCTCTGCGTTTCTATGATGCTCGTATGTTAGTTCTTTTAAACTCATTCTTCCTCTAATCTTATTTGTAATGGGAATCCGTGTTGTCTGCTTAAGGTAGTTGCCTCGATGCTTTTTTGTTCAGCAAGTTCAAAACCATAAACACCGACAATGGCACTGCCCTCGTCATGAATTTCCATAGTTAAATTTTTTGCAGTATCGGACGAATGTCTAAAAATCGATACTAACAAATCAATAACAAAATCCATTGGAGTTTTATCATCGTTTAATAATACAACTCTAAAACGATTTGGTTCGCTAGTACGTTGTTTTATCTTTTCATCTATTAGTACATCTGTATCACTCATATTAATTCCTTAAAATGGGGGAGTTGTTACACTCCCCCTAGACTGTGTTATTACTTATCGATTTTGGATTTGCTGTCGACTACTTCAGACACATGACCGCTATAGTCTGTGATTTCAATAGTCTTTGGTTGTAGTTCTTCTGGAACTTCACGCTTTAGATGCACATTAAGGATGCCTAGTTCAAGGCCTGCGCTTACTACATCAACGTGTTCAGCAAGTGTAAACTCTCTACGGAAATTACGTGTACCAATACCTTTGTGTAGATAATTGATAGATTCATTGTCACTTCCGATTGGAGTTTTACCTTCAATTTTAAGGATCTTGTTGTCCTTTTCCACTGAAAGGTTATCCATACCAAAGCCAGCAACTGCAAGAGAGATCATATACTCGTCTTCGTTAATCTGTACAATGTTGTATGGGGGGTACCCATTTCCGTTTGGACTNTTTGCAAAGCCTCTTTCGAGTTCATCAAATAGTCTNTCAAAGCCAATAGTGGCTCTATGGAAGTTAGGTAGGTCTAGAGTTGTTAGTCTTGTCATTTTGTTTCTCCTTTTATAAAAGCAAGATTAATGTTAGGATCCTTTCGGCATCCTTGCATAGCAAAACTTCTTTTTGCTGTGCATGTTTATTTATCATACAAGTTTATTATATGGTCACTTTTAGATAAAAATCAATCGTTTATTTTACCAAACTGTCATTAAATTGCTGGGTGCATCGAACAAATGTAGTACACTTGCTTAATTGTTTCAATTTTATTGCGCCAGCGTAAGTACAAGTAGAACGCA
>JGI26086J50260_1002235_pt1 | contig 10535 bp, 11 predicted proteins | sample SaaInl3SG_22_DNA_FD_50260 | JGI IMG/M metagenome (IMG submission 50260)
CGCTGGTTGTCCAATCCATCTAAGTACTGTGATTTTAGTAAATCTGAAGGAATCCATTGTGCAGTGCAGTGTATAATTTTAAAAAAGTAATCTTCTTCGTTGGCCTGAAGGTCGTCGAATTGTAGGCGAATGCTTTCCCCAAGTTTAACAATAGGAAATTGGTCTTCTTGACCGCTTTTAAAAATAATTGTCCTCAGTGAGGCTGGAGGACTCACTTCTTCCAATTTTTGAGCTTTTAATGGCATACAAAACCCCAGAAGTAGCAGGGTGCCCAAAAATTTAAAATGTTTAAGTAAAACAGGCATTTAGCGGGTATTTTAGGGTCTAAAGATAAACAAAAAGGGTCTTTTTAAAACCCATTAAACGAATCTCTTAAATTTATCGTTAATAATTATGAAAACTTTTCTTTATGTGGTAAATTTGTGCCGAATTTTTATTAACCTAAGGTTATTGAACATATGTCTAAAGACATCCGAATTAAAAAAGGATTGGATATTAAATTGGTAGGTGCTGCAAAGACACAAACCAATCCAACCAAGCTAAGTGCAACTTATAAGATTTCATTAGAAGATTTTCACGGTTTAACACCCAAACTCATTGTTAAAGAAGGTGGCGAGGTCAAAGCTGGCGCGCCTTTGTTTTTTGATAAAAACAACGAGGCCATTCAGGTAGTTTCTCCTGTAAGCGGTGTGCTTACCTCAGTAGAGCGTGGTGCTAGAAGAAGAATTATTTCTTTGACGGTTACCCCTGGAGCAGATCAATCACCCGTATCTCATGCTGTTTTAGATCTTTCTAAAGCATCCTCAGAAGAGATTAAAAGTTACTTGCTGGCGAGTGGCTTTTGGCCTTTTGTAAAGCAAAGACCTTACGATGTGGTGGCAGACCCATCACAATCACCAAAGGCTATTTTTATTTCAGCTCACAACACGGCGCCACTAGCAGCAGATTTAGATTATGTACTTGCTGGGCAAGAGGTTTTATTGCAAAAAGCAGTGACTGCTTTAGCAGCCCTTACAGCAGGTAAAGTTCATGTGTCCGTTTCTGGTAACAATGCTCCAATGGCAGGCCTGAAGGATTGTGAGGTACATATGGTATCTGGTCCGCACCCTGCTGGTTTGGTGGGTACACAGATCAATAAGATAGACCCTATTAATAAAGGAGAAGTGGTATGGACAGTAGCGGCTCAAGATTTATTAATTTTAGGGAACTTATTAGAAACAGGTATTTTTAACGCTTCCAGAACTTTTGCCTTAGGAGGTTCGGTAGTAGAAAACCCACAATATTTTACAGCGCTTATTGGTGCAGAATTGTCGCCAATATTAAAAAGTGCCGGAATTAATTCAGACAATTTTAGACTGGTAAATGGAGATGTACTCACTGGAAAGACCAGCCCTTCTGAAGCTCACTTGGGTTATAAAAACAATTGTGTAGTAGCACTTCCAGAGGGAGATGATTATGAGTTTTTTGGTTGGAATAAACCAGTTTTTAACAAGGTGTCTACCACCAGAGCATTGACATTCTCTTGGCTGTTTCCTAAGAAAAAATACGATTTAGACACCAATACCAATGGAGAACACAGGGCATTTGTGGTTACCGGCGGTTATGAAGAAGTATTTCCATTAGATATTTATCCGTTGCAATTGCTTAAAGCTTGTATGGTAAAAGATCTAGATGAAATGGAAAACTTAGGTTTATACGAGGTGGCACCAGAGGACTTTGCCTTAACAGAGTTTGTTTGTATTTCAAAACAACCACACCAGCAGATCATAAGAGAAGGATTAGACTTTTTACAAAAAGAAATAGGTTAATATGAGCTTCAAGAACAAATTACACGAAATTAAAGAGCAATTAAAAGGGAAGAAGGTTGCTCCTGCTTTTAATGCATTGCACACTTTCTTGTACACCCCTAATGAAACGACCCATTCTGGTGGTCATGTTAGGGTAGCAGATGATTTAAAGAGAACCATGAATACGGTCATTACAGCCCTTATTCCTGTGTTGCTTTTTGGAATGTTCAATGCAGGTTACCAACATTATTCTGCGATTGACGCAGCTAATGGAACCCCAAGAACCTTAGATATTTTGGGTAACTTCCTCACCTTTGACAATTTCTGGATGGGTGCCTTAACCATACTTCCTTTGGTGGTGGTATCTTATGGTGTGGGTCTAGCGGTAGAATTCGTTTTTGCTGTGATTAAAGGTCATGAAGTAGAAGAAGGGTATTTGGTAACNGGAATGTTAGTGCCGTTAATTGTACCAGTAGACACGCCATTATGGATGTTAGCTGTGGCAGTGGTATTTGGTGTTGTGATNGGAAAAGAAGTCTTTGGAGGTACTGGAATGAATATTTTAAATCCAGCACTAACCATCAGAGCTTTCTTGTTCTTTGCTTATCCTACTTGGATGAGTGGAGACAAAGTATGGGTACACCAAGCCGTAGAAAGAGCCGGAACACCAGATGCCATTTCAGGGGAAACCATCCTAGGTTACTTGGCACAAGGAAGGGGTGCAGAATACTCGTATTCTATCTCTGATATGTTTTTTGGTTTTATACCAGGTTCAGTAGGTGAAACCTCTACTTTTCTAATTCTACTTGGGGGCTTATTTTTAGTGTTCACTAAAATTGCTAGCTGGAGAATTATGCTCAGTGCTGTCTTAGGTGCCTTATCTATGGGATTAATTTTTAACGGTGTGGTAGACGCAGGATGGATCACAGAGAGCAGTAAATTTTATGGACTCATGAGTTTTGCTTTCTGGCAACATTTAATTGTAGGAGGTTTAGCTTTTGGTATAGTATACATGGCCACGGATCCTGTAACAGGTTCCCAAACCAATAAAGGGAAATGGTACTACGGTTTTTTCATTGGATTTATATCTGTATTGATTAGGGTATTTAACCCTGCTTATCCAGAAGGGGTGTTTTTAGCCATTCTTTTAATGAATGTATTTGCACCTACTATTGACCATTACGTAGTTCAAGGAAATATTAAAAAACGTTTAAAGCGCGCTAAAAATAGTGTTGCTAAAACCTTAAATGTAGAAACAGTTTAGTCATGGCTATAAACACAGAGAAAAATACATACACGATTGCTTTTGCTGCTGTGATGGTAGTAATTGTAGGGGCATTATTGGCCTTTATGGCATCGGCGCTTAGCGCCAAAATCAGTGAGAATGAGCGTTTAGAGAAACAGCAAAACATTCTTTATGCGATGGGTGTTAATGAGAATGAAGGTGCTGGATCTGTCTCTTTTATTGGTACAGATAAAGTGGCAGAGGCTTTTAATACTTACATTAAAGAGCAAATCATTCTTGAGGGAGATAAAATTACCAAAGACCCGAATGCTTACTTAATAGATCTTAAAAAAGAAGAGACCAACGCAAAGGCAGGCAAAACGAGAAAGTTACCTGTTTTTATTGGTGAAAAAGACAATAAGGAGTTTTACATTATCCCTATGAGGGGTAAAGGGCTTTGGGACGCTATCTGGGGCTTTGTCGCAGTAGACAAGAATATGATTGTTCAGGGCGTTTACTTTGACCATAAAGGAGAAACTCCTGGATTGGGCGCTAATATTAAGCAGCGTTATTTTATGGATGACTTTATTGGAGAGTCTATCCTGAATAATAACAATTATGTGGGTATTACCGTGGCCAAAGGAAACAATGACCCTACCAATGAAACTAAAGACGACAACGAGGTAGACGCTCTTGCTGGAGCAACTATTACAGGTGATGGTGTTTCTGCCATGATCAAGCAAAGTGTTGCGCTTTACAAACCTTTTTTACAAACCATAGCATCTAATTAATACAACATGGGAATTCTTTCAAAAAAAGACGCCGCTTTAATTTTAGATCCACTAGCAGACAACAACCCAATCACCATTCAGGTTCTGGGAATTTGCTCTGCTTTGGCCATCACCGCTGAATTAGAAGCGTCCATCGTAATGGCCGTATCGGTGCTGTTTGTAATGGGAATGGGAAATGTAGTGATCTCATTATGAGAAACATCATTCCATCTAAAATCAGAATTATTGTTCAATTGGTCGTAGTAGCTACCCTTGTAATTGTGGTAGATCAAGTGCTAAAGGCTTTTGCTTACGAGTTGAGTAAAACACTTTCTGTATTCGTTGGATTGATTATTACCAACTGTATTATTATGGGACGTTTTGAAGCATTCGCTTTGGCAAATGGTCCCAAAAGATCCTTTTTAGACGGTATAGGAAATGCTGCGGGTTACGGATTTATCCTTGTAGTCATTGGATTTTTTAGAGAACTTTTGGGTTCAGGAACACTACTAGGAATAAAAGTATTGGGAGATCCTATTGAAAAAACAGGATTATACGCATTTGGATATGAGAACAACGGTTTTATGTTATTGTCTCCAATGGCTCTTATTGTTGTAGGACTTATTATTTGGGTACAACGTTCCAGAAACCCAGCATTAATCGAAGAAAACTAACAAATACACAGACTAGATCATGTTAGAACACATAGAATTATTTTTTAAGTCCATCTTTATAGACAATATGGTATTTGCCACATTCCTCGGAATGTGTTCTTACCTGGCGGTATCCAAAAAAGTGACTACAGCAGTAGGACTTGGTGCAGCCGTAATATTTGTATTAGCCGTAACGGTTCCAATGAACTGGTTATTGGATCAGTACCTTTTAAGAGACGGTGCTTTGGCCTGGTTAGGTCCTGAATACGCAGATTATAATTTGAGCTTTTTATCTTTTATATTATTCATCGCAACCATAGCAACTATGGTTCAATTGGTGGAGATAGTGGTAGAGAAATTCAGTCCATCTCTGTACAACTCTTTGGGTATTTTCTTGCCTCTAATTGCGGTAAACTGTGCCATTTTAGGAGGCTCTTTGTTTATGCAATCTAGAGATATTCAAACCCTTGGATTGGCTTTTAACTACGGCTTGTCTTCTGGAATAGGTTGGTTTTTAGCCATCTTAGCCATTGCAGCCATTAGAGAGAAAATCAGGTATTCAAATGTACCTGCTCCATTGAGAGGTCTTGGAATCACATTTATTATTACGGGTCTTATGGCCATTGGTTTTATGAGTTTCGGAGGAATGCTCACTGGAGGAGATGAATCAGTGCCACAAGAAGAAGTGGTTGCTGTAGTACCTACTCAAGAAGTGTCTGGCCTTACGGCCGATGCCGCTCAGCAAGACCTTAGCCAAAATGAAAATGAAACAGTTCAGGAAGACAGTCCTGCTACTGATAACCAAATAAACGAATAAGCATGATATTAGCGACTTCTACCATAGGAACCATTACCATTACTGTAATAGCTTTTTTAGTACTCTTATTGCTTTTGGTTAGTGTATTGTTATTTACAAAAGAAAAATTATCTCCTTCTGGTCCTGTAACCATCACCATTAATGGTGAAAAGAAGATTGAAGTGGCCTCTGGAGGCACTTTGTTGTCTACCTTAGGAAACCAGAAAGTATTCTTGCCTTCTGCTTGTGGAGGAGGAGGAACTTGTATTCAGTGTGAGTGTCATGTGAATTCTGGAGGAGGGGAAGCCCTTCCAACAGAAACACCTCATTTCTCTAAAAGAGAGTTGACAGCCGGAGCGCGTTTGGCTTGTCAAGTGAAGGTGAAACAAGATATGGATATTACCATTCCAGAAGAAGTTTTTGGGATTAAAAAATGGCCAGGTAAAGTAGTTAGAAACTACAATGTAGCTTCTTTTATTAAAGAGTTCGTAGTAGAGATTCCAGAAGACATGAACTACAAGGCTGGAGGCTATATTCAAATAGAAATTCCTGCTGGTGAGGTGAAATATGCAGACATGGATATTACAGCCCACCCTGAAGAGCACGAAACACCAGACAAATTTAAAGCGGAGTGGGATAAGTTTAACTTGTGGCCACTAGTCATGAAAAACCCCGAGTTAGTAGAAAGAGCCTATTCAATGGCGTCCTTCCCTGCAGAGGGAAGAGAGATTATGTTGAATGTTCGTATAGCTACCCCGCCATGGGATAGGGCTAAAAACGGATGGATGGACGTAAACCCTGGTGTGGCTTCATCTTACATCTTTGGTTTAAAGCCTGGAGACGATGTTGTGATCTCTGGACCTTACGGTGAATTCTTTATTAACGAATCAGATTCTGAGATGCTTTATGTAGGTGGTGGAGCTGGAATGGCCCCTATGCGTTCGCACTTATACCACTTATTCAAAACATTAAAGACCAATAGAAAAGTGACTTACTGGTATGGAGGTCGTTCTAAGAGAGAATTATTCTACATAGATCACTTTAAGAAATTAGAGGCAGAATTTCCAAACTTCAAATTCTATATGGCCCTTTCAGAGCCTATGCCAGAAGACAATTGGAAAGTAAAAGAAGATGTAGATGCTCAAGGAGACGGTTTTGTTGGTTTTATTCACAATTGTGTGATTGACCAATACTTGAGTAAACACGAATCTCCAGAAGATATTGAATTGTACTTTTGTGGACCCCCACTCATGAACCAAGCGGTTCAGAAAATGGGAGAAGACTTCGGTATCCCAGACGAGCACATTCGCTTTGATGATTTTGGAGGGTAAACCTCTTAAAAAGCCGATACTCGTATCGGCTTTTTTTATATCCTAAATACTCCTATATGACTCCTTTAACGCCACAAGAACTCCACAACTTAGCCATGAATATCGTGGGTAAGTCACTAGAAGAAGATGGCTATGAATTCATGGCCGTNAANAGTGAATTGAAGAAACATCCTCAATTTGTTTGTTTGAAAGACAAAACACTTCATTTTATTTTGGTTCGTGCGGTGGTGTATCCAGACAATCCTCATGAAATGGATGCAGAGACCGCTATTAAAATGAAAGCCCATGCAGACAAATTTGAAGCGAGCACTTATTATGCAGGGGTAGGTTTGCACAATATAGAAGACCCTAGCTTACCTTTGTATTTAAACGCCCCTTATACGGTTACTTATGCGGGCCTAATTCCAGTATCTGATGAGAAATAGTAATGTGTTATTAGGAATATTTTTATTATTTGCTGCTTGTAATAGCGGTCCAAAGACCCCTGAGAAGCAAATATTGCGGGGAGACGCCTTAGGGACTACTTATGGTATAAGTTATATCAGTAAAACCCCCTTACTCACTAGTGCTACTATGGACTCTCTGTTGCAAGTTGTGAACCAGTCCATGTCTACCTATTGGCCAGATTCAGACATTTCTAGAATTAATAGGGGCGACACATCTGTGACTGTTGAACCTATGTTTAGAGAAGTGTTTCAATACTCTGAGCAAATTTTTAAAGCTACTGAGGGGTATTTTGACCCTACTGTAGGTCCGTTGGTGAACGCTTGGGGTTTTGGACCAGAGAAGACTTTGGAAATGACTCCCAGTCGTGTAGACAGCCTTATGGCTTATGTGGGGTTTTCTAAGGTATCCTTGTTGCCCTCTGGAAAAATTAATAAAAGTGATCCAGCGATCTATTTTGACTTCAATGCCATTGCCAAAGGCTATACCTTAGATAGAATAGCCTTAGTCTTAGACCGTTTGGGTGTGACTGATTATCTCATTGAATTGGGGGGTGAGTTGGTGGCTAAAGGACGCAATACCATTTCTGAAAAGCAATGGCTTGTGGGTATAGACCATCCTAAAAATGAAGACCGAAATAATCCTATTGTATTGGTTCAATTGGAAGATAGGGCGCTGGCCTCTTCTGGGAATTATAGAAAATTTAGGGTAGATCCTGAAACTGGAGAAAAATTCGTACACACCATTAACCCTTTGACAGGCTATTCAGAGAACAGTGCTACGCTCGCTGCTAGTGTATTGGCGCCAAATTGTGCTTTAGCAGACGGTTATGCCACGGCATTTATGGCTATGGGTTATGAAAAGGCCATTGCTCTCGCAACAAGTCTTGAGGGTATTGACGTCTATTTGGTCTATGTAAATGCAGAGGGAGCGCTCGATCAGTATATGAGTGAGGGATTTAAACAAGTGGTTTTCGAACAAGCGGAATAAGCTCTCCTGNGGCTAAGCCGTATTGTGCTACTTTTTTTGGACCCAATACCTTGGTGTAGTCTATGGCCTCGAACTCAAATCCTGCTGCAGTTAAAAAGTCTCCATAGTCTTTCCCATAGACCCTTACATGGTCGTATTGACCAAAAATAGCCGCTCTTTCTTTGGGGTCTTTAATGCTATTGTCTTCAAAGGTGGTGGCTCTTTTAAGATCCTGTGGAANTTGAAATATTCCCCAACCCCCAGGTTTCATAACCCTGTAGAGTTCTGAAAGGGCTTTTTGGTGGTCTTCTATATGTTCTAAAACATGGTTACACAGCACCACACTAAATTCCCCATCTTTAAAAGGNAAATTACAGATATCTGCTTTCACCATAGCAAGGGGAGAGTAGAGGTCTGCAGTAGTGTACTTGAGGTGTTTTAGCTTTTTAAAACGCTTATAAAACGCCTGCTCCGGTGCCATATGTAAAACGGACTGGGCAATAGTGAATAAATTGGTTTCTGCTTTTAAAAAGAGCCACAGTAACCTGTGTCTTTCCAGGGACAAAGTCCCTGGGGCTAAAACTCCGGGCCTTGAAATGCCATAGCCATAGGGTAGAAAACGCTTGTAAGACTTCCCATCTATAGGATCAGTCATTTTTTTTCCACNCAAATAAAAGGCCAAAAATGGCCTAGCCCAATAGCTGGCTTTAATTAAAAAGGGCCTTGGAAATTTATTGAGAATCCATGTGAAAAAGGTGCCATTCATCTTAGTACTTTATTAAGCTTATTTTTATCAAAGTTTTTTGAATTAATTCTAGCTTTCTCCTTTNAGTGTGGCCTTTACAATAATCTATGCAAATTTGATCGGTTTGGTTTTTTTAAATGGATTATTTANCAGCTCCTATTAGCGGCTCCTTTTAGCCGCTCTGAAAGGNGCTTCTTCGTCAGATGTAATACCCAATGCCTCATAGACATAGTCAAAGGTAGAGAGTAACTCAGGTTTTCCGTTCACAAGGGCTACATTGTGCTCAAAATGAGCAGAAGGCTTTCCGTCTGCCGTTAAGATGGTCCAACCATCTTTGAGCTGGTTAATTCTATGGGTACCCATATTGGTCATAGGTTCAATAGCGACTACCATGCCTTCTATGAATTTTTTCCCCCTGCCCCTTCTGCCATAATTAGGCATTTCTGGATCTTCGTGCATGCTTGTGCCAAGGCCGTGTCCTACCAATTCACGGACCACACCGTAGCCGTGTTTCTCTGTAAATTCTTGTATGGCAAAACCAACATCTCCAACGCGGTTCCCCGCTTTAAATGCTTCAATTCCTTTGTATAAAGAGGCTTTGGTAATGTCTAATAGTTTTTTTACCTCTGGGGCAACACTGCCCACCTCAAAAGTATAGGCGTGGTCTCCGTAAAAGCCATTTTTTAAAGCGCCACAGTCTATGGAGATAATATCTCCTTCTTCTAAGGGTTTGTTATTTGGAATACCGTGAACTACTTGTGCATTTGGGCTCATGCAAAGCGTGTTTGGAAAGTCGTACAATCCCAGAAAACCTGGAACAGCGCCATGGTCTCTGATGAAGGATTCTGCCAAAGCGTCTAAGGTCAAAGTGCTTACTCCTGGTTTGACCTCTTTAGCTAACATACCCAATGTTTTTGAAACAATGAGGGCACTTTCTCTCATGAGTTCAATCTCGGCTGCCGTTTTTATCTTGATCATTCTTACTGTTTTATGCTAAAGTTATATAAGACTTTTCCCCGTCATGACAGCCGGTTTTGGAATACCCATTAAAGCCAATATGGTGGGTGCAATGTCTCCTAAAACACCATTAGATACTTTTTTAATGTCTTTGTCTACCAATATGAATGGTACCGGATTGGTCGTGTGAGCCGTATTTGGCGAGCCATCCGGATTTCTCATGGTATCACAATTTCCGTGGTCTGCAATGACCAGTACAGAATAGTTTTGTTTTTTGGCTGCTTCAATCACAGTTTGCGCACAGCTGTCTACAACCTCACAGGCTTTAATAGCCGCTTGCATATCTCCAGTGTGCCCAACCATATCTGGATTNGCAAAATTCAAACAAATAAAATCTGCACTTGCCTTTTCTAATTCAGGAACAATGGCATCTCTAATATCATAGGCACTCATCTCTGGTTGTAAGTCGTAAGTGGCCACTTTAGGAGAAGGGCACAATAGCCTTGTTTCTCCTTTAAAAGGAGTTTCTCTACCACCGTTAAAAAAGAAGGTGACATGAGGGTATTTTTCTGTCTCTGCAATTCTAATTTGTTTTTTATCTGCCTTAGCCACTACTTCACCCAAGGTTTCTTCAATATTATCTTTGTCAAAAATAACATGGACTCCTTTAAAAGAAGCGTCATAATTGGTCATGGTAACGTAGTATAAATCTAATGCATTCATGTTTTGCTCATGAAAGTCTTGCTGGTTTAAAGCCTGGGTTAACTCCCTTCCTCTATCTGTTCTGAAATTAAAAAACAAGACAACATCGCCTTCTTTTATGGCGCTGTTGGGCCCTGCATTTTCATTGATGATTGG
>JGI26086J50260_1002238_pt1 | contig 10529 bp, 8 predicted proteins | sample SaaInl3SG_22_DNA_FD_50260 | JGI IMG/M metagenome (IMG submission 50260)
TTTTTCCCATGTATTTTCCTAGGTTTTTGCGTATGTCTATTATACGTTTTTTAGTGCTTTTTTACAAATAAAAAAAGGATAGATTACTCTATCCTTTTTATTAAAATTTATTTAAATTATGAAACTGTGTGTGAACCTAAATAAGAAAACTCATTGGCTGTATATACAATCCATTCATCTGGATTCCAAGTAGTTGTTCCACCTGTAACTCCAGGTTTTCTAACTAGTGTCACATTAGCTGTAGTCCCTGTTCCAACATCCCATGCAGAACCCGGATCTTCACCAACAACACCAAACACATCTATGACAACCCAAGTTGTTCCGCCATCAGTTGTTTTTTCTAAAACAAATGCGTCGTCTCCGTTGAAGAATGTAACATTTCCTGCTAAATCACCAACATTGGTTATGGTTGCGTCTGAGCCACTGTTATATACCACAAAAACGTCTCCAACAGCAAGTGTCCCAGTAAGTTCTGTTGTTTGTGAAGGAGTTGTGCTTCCGTTTGAGTATAAAACCATTCTATAGTTTGAAAGGTCTAATGTTGAATCTGTAGGGTTATATAACTCAATTGCTTTATTGTTTCCGCCATCACCTTCAATATATTCAGAAATGAATAAGTCAGGTGCTGATGTTTCAATGACTACTTTTTCAACTGCATCAGCGCTTGAAATACGTAATCTTAATTCATTGCTCCAGTATGCGCCTGCAACAACATTAATCACATCACCTGCAACTAATTCAGTAGGTAATCCCATTGGATCATCCGTTCTAGAGTCCCAACGAATGAAGAATGTCGCTGTTCCGTTTGAAACTTCAAGATCTAAATTACCATATTGGTCATATGCTAAACTCACAACTTCTAATGCTTTGAATTCAACGAGTTGCGCAATATATGCATCTAAAGCTGTGACGTCCATTGCTGTCACATCTACTGCGGGTGGGAAGTCAAATCCTGGCGTTGGAATAACATTTACAAATTGAACACTAGAAACTTGTTCTAATCCTCTAAATGCACCACGAGTCGCTTGAATTTCAATTGCGTATCCACCTAAGTAAGCAGCTAGGAATGCATCTTTTTCAGCACTTGCACCACTTCCTAAGAATACATCGAGTGCACCCGTGTTGTCTTGAAATAAGAAGTTATTACCATCAACATTGAGTGTAACATAACCACGAATTGTGACGACAGTGTCTTCTGCTTCAGCAAGTGCAGCAGCAATGGTCATTGGAGGTAATGTGAAATCACCTTCAGCATCAATTCTTAAACGTGCACCATTACTCCAGTAAACACCAACAACAGCATCAATAACATCGCCAACTTCAAGTGTAAGTGGGAATCCTACAGGATCTCCCGTTCTTGAGTCCCAACGAATTTCAACAGTTTCAGATCCTAATGTAAATGTGAAATCAACATTATCATAACTGTCTGTTGCTTGGCTTACATATACCAATCCTTCTAAACGAACTTGTTGTGCAATGTAGGCTGATAAATCTGCAACACTTGTGACAACAGTAGGTGTTGGAAATGCAGTACCAATTTTATCTACAAGCATTAATTCTGTAATGGTTGATAATTGTTCTAATCCGTTATATGCACCACGTTTTGCAGTGATTTGAACTGCATAGCGTCCGTGATACGCACGTAATAATTCATCTTTAGTAGGGCTTGCACCACCACCAGCAAAGATATCAAATGAACCTGTGCCGTCTTGAATAAAGAAGTTATTACCATCAACATTCATGGTGATGTATCCTTCAACCGTTACAACGGTATCTGCAGCTTCTAATAATGCTGCTGCAATGGTCATTGGTGGTAATGAAACATCATCTGCTGAATCAATTCTTAATCTTGCTGAGTTACTGTAGTAGACACCTGCAACAACATTGATGATATCACCAGCTTCTAATTCTGTTGGAAGACCAGCTGGTGTTGCAGCTCTTGAGTCCCAACGAATTTCAACAGTTTCTGTTCCTAAAGTTGCCGTAATATCTAAGTTGTTGTATTGGTCATACGTAACACTTACAACTTCAAGATTTCTTAATCTTACGAGTTGAGCAACGAGCCCTTCTAATTGTGATAATGCGGTTACATCAACAACTACCGGGAATGCAACTTCTGGTTCAGGAACAACCACCACACTTGTGATACTTGATAGTTGTTCTAATCCTCTAAATGAACCACGTTCACCCACAACTTCAACAAGTTCTCCACTTGCTAATGCTGCTAAAATCGCAGTTTTTTGTTCACTATCGCCTGACATGTATAAATCCAATGCGCCCGTTTCATCTTGTAATAAGAAGTTACTTCCATCAACGTTCATTGTCACATAACCTTGAACAACCGCAAGTTCTCCTGCTGCTATCTCTAATGCTTCAGAAATAGAAACAACTGGTGAAACACCAACTTTAACGGTAAATTCCTTAACAACTGCTGTTGCAGTTCCAAGAGATACTGTTGCAGTTAATGTAACGTCGCTTGTCCATCTGTAGGCACAGTGACTGCACCTGTTGTTGGATTAATAACTGCTCATTATCTGATGTCCAAGCAATTGTCGTGCCATTTGCACCTGTTGTTGCTAAGTCTAGCGTTGTATCTTCAAGAATGTTAAATGGAATGGATAGTGCAGAGCTATCAACTTCAATTGCTTCTGCATCTGTAAGGCTTGCTGTAATGCCATCTTCACCACCTACATAATAGAAGGCAAACGCTTTATTGTTTGATCTAAACGTATAAATTAAAATATCTACTGTAATGACTTTACCGTTATATGCTTGTATGTCTGCCATATTAAATGTATTGTAGTAAATCATTAAACCTACTGTTGGTTCGTCTGTAGTACCTGGAACCCAAGTTTGTGTTGTGTCATAGTTCGTTGGCATAATATAGGTGTTATAGTTTGATGTGTCACCAGGAATGACATAAACACGACCAGTAACCGTTGCATATACTGTTTCAAACGCACCACTTGCTGCATCACCATAAGCAAATTGGTCTTGATCTGTATCGAGTAATCCATTCACATAAGCAGCGATATCTGTAATCGCTTCTGGTGTTGGCATTTGTGGTTGCTGCAGCATCTAATTCTGCTGTCCAGGCTGTAATTTCCCAAATACCAAAGTACCATTCTGTGGTTCCAGAAACATCATAGACTTTACCTACTTCAAGTCCACTCATGTCACCACCATACAATTGAATGATTCCTGTTCCGTCGTATGCAAACGCAGAATCAGAACCTTTACCAATAATTGTGAGGTTTTCAAGTGACACTTGATATGTACCATCATAGGCAACATCGTTTAACGCAAGAACGTCTTCAATGTTTTCAATGGTAACTTCTTCGACTTCGCTTGCCTTCACTGTAAGCTCTAAATTCCAAGTTAAGGTAAGTTCTTGTGTGTCATCTAACCCTGATGGAATTGTTAACACTGCTGTTAGTGTGACTTTTGCATCTGGTTCACCAAATGCAGGACGGTTCACAGTCACAACTGCTAAGTTATTAGCTGGTTGTCCTACTGTCACAACCCCTGGATTATCTGAAGACCATACTGCATCCACACCACCAACAAGTAATGTTGGAACTGTAAAGTTACCCGTAATGTTGGATGGGTCAGAAATTAATCCATTTAATGTATCGTATGCACCTTGTAAGGTTTCTTGAGCTGGATCGACCGTTACCGTATCTTCACAAGCTACTAAACCAAAGACAAGCGCGAATGATGCGAGTAATAAAAATAATTTTTTCATTCACTTCTCCCTTTTTCTTTTTTTATTAATTCGTTATAAAATCAAATGATTCTTGATATTGTTCATCAATATAGGCATCTAATTCAGCATTACTTGCTGCATCATATGCAAGTATTTTTACAAGCAAAGCGCCAACTTCAGATCTTGTTTTAGAACTTTGGTTAAACACTGCTGATGTAAAGAATATATCTTCGTTTTCTAAGAAAATCTCAATGGCTTCTTTAACGAGTTTTGCGACTGCTTCATCAATGGTTGATGGATTTTCATTAATGCTGTTAACATAATTTGTCCAGCGTGTTGTTTCGTATGCTGAATAACGAATTGGGGCATAGCCCGAAGGAATGCTAAATTCCGCAGTTCTTTCTGGCTCTAACATAAATTTCGCAAATAACCATGCGGCGATCATGCGTTGTTCATCATTTGATTTGAATAAATTGATGTTGGGTCCTTGTTGAATTTGAAAACGAGCATCTGCAGTAAATCCTGGAAGCGGTGCAACACCTACGCGGTATCCGCCATCAAATACTGATTGAGGCATACCAACATAAGCATAGCGCGTTCCACCTGTAGATCCAACATACATGTATGTTTTAGGGTTTTCAACTTTCATTGAGTCAGAATTATATGCGTCGCCATTAAGCGCACGTGTAATCATTAACCCTTTGTCTACTTTATCTTTAAAATAACGAACCATATCTTTTGATAAGTCATTGTTGAATTGAACTTCCCCGCGTCCAGTTTCAGCATTATATCCTGTATATGGTGCATTAAATTGTTTAGATCCCGTGATAAATAAGTTATCTTCTGAGTCATAGCCAAAAGGAAATGAATCTGGTTCTCTTAATTTGATATCTTCAGCGATCGCAAATACTTCATCCCAAGTTGTTGGCACACTATAACCGTGTTCATTAAAGTATGTTTCGTTATAGAAAAATGCTTCTGACGATTTTGTAAATGGTAACGAAAGAATGGTTCCTTCGTCATCATAACTTTGACCTTCTGCCCATAATCCTGGTAAGAAGTCTGCAATTTCATCTTGTGTCAATCCAATGTTTGGATTGTTAATAAAGTTGTTAAGTGCAAGAGGCGCTTTTGCAGCAGCATATCTTGCGATATGATCTGGATAACTTTCAGCAATATCTGGTTGATTTCCTGCAGGAATCGCAAGTGCAATCTTATCAGATAACGCGGTATAGTCTCCAGCTGCTTTTTCTTCAATCACGGTAATGTTTGGATAAACAGCTTCAAACTCTTCGATCCATTTTTGCACAAGTGCTTGAGACTGTGCGCCCATACGATGCCAAAACGTGATTGTGATTTCTTGATTTGGATCAAGATCGGCATCTGCAGATAATTCATACCACTCAACAAGACGAGCAGCGTCATTACCTGTACGTTCACCACCACATGCAGCAAGCGATACTGCAGCAGTAAGTGCTAAAAATAATAAAAATACTTTTTTCATACCCTTTTCTCCTTTTTTTTATTTATTACCCTTTAACACCACTTCTAGAAATTCCAGACATGATGTATTTTCTAAAAAAGATAAACATAAGTAGTAATGGCACTGTCACAATCACAGTTGCTGCCATTTGATAGTTGATCAAGACTCTACCAACACCTGTTGCGTCTTGATCTGTAAATGAAGATCTAAGCCAAGTTGTGACAAGTTTATATTTCTCGTTAGCAACAATGTCTGGCCAGATATAGGCATTCCATGCACCCATTAATTTTAAAATGACGATGGTGATGATCGAACTTTTTGCCATTGGAACCATGACGGTTCTTAGATATTTAAAGTCTTTGCATCCATCGACTTTGGCTGCATAATACAATTCGTTAGGAATTTGTTTAAATGTTTGTCTTAGTAAGTAAATATGGAAAATCGATATAAAGAATGGAATGATCATTGCCAGAAACGATCCAACACCATCATCGTTCACCCATCCTAATCTTGAAACTGTAATATAGTTTGAGATAATAAGCATTTCTCCAGGAATCATCATGGTTGCAAGTAAGATTGTGAAAATAAGTTCTTTTCCTTTGAAATTAAGCCTTGCAAGTGCAAATGCAACAAGGATTGAAAAGAACGTACCTCCGACTGTTGAAAACACCGCAACAATCAGTGTGTTACTTAAATATCGCGTAAAGGTAATACCACCTTGTTGTGCTGATGAATATAAAAATGTGGAGACGTAGTTTTGTGGACTAAATTCTTTAGGAAATAGACTGGTATTTAACGAGTTCAGTACTTCGTTACTCGATTGAAAGGATACATTAAGCATCCAGTAAAATGGCACAATGACAATAAACGCCATTACAAATAAGAAAAAATACGTCATTGACTTGTTTGCAACAAAAAGTGCGCGCTGCTCTTTTAATTTTCGATTAATGCGGTAATGACCGCTTGGATTCATATATTGTATCATCATGCGCTCCTTAGTAATGAACCCGTTTTTTAGAAATGTTCAAGTTAATAAAGGTGAATATCAAAATAATGATAAATAAAATGACTGCAGATGCTGCACCTCTAGAATAGTAGGAAACAAAGTTCCCATCCAAACCAACATTACCTATCTTATCGTAGACATACGCAACTGCGGTCCATCGATTTCTATCGAGCAATCGTCCAGTTGATCCAGCAACAGCAAGCACGCTTTCATATGACTTAAACGCACCAATGAAGGAGGTAATCAAGATATAACTAATCAGTGGCGATAATAGTGGAATGGTGATATGTCTTAAAATTCTTCTTTTTGGTGTTGCATCAATTTTTGCTGCATCATAATATTGTTTTGAGATGTTTTGAAGTCCACCAATAAACACTAAGATTTTAAATGGTAGTCCATCCCAAATAGAATAGACAAGAACAACAAACATCCAATCTGAACGTGTTGCGGTAACTCCAACCCAGTCTCTAGACAAACCAAACAAGGTATTTATAAGGCCTTCTGCCATCAACCCATCTGTTAAGGGGTGTGAGAACATAACACTAAAAACCATCCCAATCGCTAACCCGTTTGTGACATAAGGTAAGAAAAAGATGGTTTGAAATATTTTTTGAAGTGGTTTGATCGAATTTAAAGCAACAGCAATTAACAGCGCAAGTCCTGTAGAAACAGGCACAGAAATAAACACCAATATCATCGTGTTACCAATTGCTGTGATAAAATATGGGTCATTAAAAATAGCACCATAGGCAGCTAAATCTAAATATGCACCAAATGTATCTGTCATTGGATTATATTGAGAAAAAATGGAGATTAAAATTGTTTTTACTAATGGATAAAACGTGAATACCGATAGTAAAAGAAGCGGAAAAGCAAGATAAAACCACGCTTTTCTGTCAATTTTATTTTCTAACATTACGCAAGTCTCCTACCGTTTGATTCGTCAAAAATATACGTTTTATTTTCTTTTAACTTAAAAGAAACGTTTCCTTTAAGATCTTTTAGATTAACTTCGTCATTTAAGATAATTCTAAATGATGGCGATGTTGACGCAGCGTGACTAGAAACTAATGCGAAATCTCTACCGATGGTTTCGACAAACTGAGCTTCAACTGTGAGTGGGCCATCTTTTGTGAGCATATAACCTTCGGGACGAACACCAACAATGACGTTTCTGTCTTTTTCTTTTGCGAGTTTATCCGATTCAAAAACTAATTTTTGATCGATAAACACTTGTCCTTTTTTGAGCTCCGCATTATATAAACCAATCGGTGGTGTTCCCAAAAATTGCGCTGAGAATAAGTTGGCTGGTTGGTCATAAACTTCCTGAGGTTGACCTTTTTGTTGTTCTTCTCCAAAATTCATCAAGACAATTTCATCAGAAATCGACATCGCTTCTTCTTGATCATGTGTCACGAATATCGTTGTAATACCNGTTTCTCTTTGAATACGTTTAATTTCTTCTCTTGTTTGAAGTCTGAGTCTTGCATCTAGATTTGAAAGTGGCTCATCTAAAAGTAATACTTGTGGTTTTTTAACAAGTGCGCGTGCAATTGCAACACGTTGTTGTTGTCCACCAGAGAGTTGTGCTGGTTTTTTATCTAGTTGATCTTCGATACCAACAAGTTTTGCCATTTCAAGCATGTTTTCTTCCATTAACGCTTTATAGTTGGTTCTTTTTGCCTCGAATACAAGAGAAACACTTTCTGGTGCGACTGCATTTGGGTCGCTTTTTAACAATTCTTTATATGTTTTTTCTTTTCCTTGATAGGTTTGTTTCATCGTTGAAAATAACGCTTTAACATCTTCAACAACAAGTGCGCTTAATTCTTTTTCGTATTGTTGAGATAACACATCACGTTTTTCTTTTAATTGACGTTTAAGTGCTTCTATCTTTTCTTTATTCGTTTGTTTTAATTCTTTGTTTTGTTTTGCCTCAACCTTTAAGCTTTGAATGGCGTTGTTTACTTCATTTGCTTCGTCATTATCTAATCTTTTATATTTGTTTTGTAGACTTTCAAATGCATCAACATAATCAAAGTATCGTTTAGCTTCTGCTGGAGTTTCGATAAAAAACGCTTGTCTATANGCTTTTTCAATAGACACTTTTTTTAGATTCATGTTTTCTAACGGAAACAAAATATTTTTTCTGACTGTCATGTGTGGGTAAAGTGCATAATTTTGAAAAACTAAACCAATGCCTCTTTTTTCAGCATCTAATTCCGTGACTTCAGTTTCACCAAAGAAAATTTTACCTTTTGTTGGTGCTAAAAGTCCGGCAATCATGTAAAGTGTTGTTGATTTACCACACCCCGATGGCCCCAGTAAACCCACGAGTTTTCCAGAAGGAATTTCAACATCAAAATCATATACAGCGCGTGTTATTTTTCCTGTTTTCTTATCCACAAAATCTTTATGTAAATTTTCCAACTTAATGGATAAACTTTTTTGTAATTTTTGCATTATATTTTTCTCCGATTTTTTTAAAATAAAAAGCACTTAATCAACTTATTAAGCGCTCTAAAAAATTATTGGTTTGCGTTATTATTAAAAAAGTCCCAGGTAATTTTTAACTTCAAATTATTGAACAAAAAGTGGTCTTTTTTCAATGTTATATCCCTCGCATTTCCATTATATATCAAATTGTGTTTTTTTCAAGTCTGATATCGTTTGTTTTGTAAATTTTACGTTAAAATTCGCAATTGTTTGGTGTTCTCGGAAATGGAATCACATCTCTTATATTTTCTACACCTGTTAAATACATTATGAGTCGATCAAAACCCATTCCAAATCCACTGTGAACCGTTCCTCCGTAGCGTCTTAAATCAAGATACCAATCAAAAGCTTCTTCGGGAACATGCATCTCTTTCATTCTTTTTTGGAGAAGATCTAGTCGTTCTTCTCTTTGAGATCCCCCGATAAGTTCTCCACTTCCAGGAACAAGTAAATCCATCGCAGCAACGGTTTTTTGATCATCGTTGATTCTCATATAAAACGCTTTAATGTCTTTTGGCCAATTGGTGATAAACACTGGTGTTTTATACAAGACATCTGTTAAATATTTTTCATGTTCTGTGTTTAAGTCTTGACCGTGTGTTGGTGTGTTTTCAAAAGNATGTTTGGACGCTATAAGTTGATTAATCGCTTCTTCGTGTGTAATTCTTTCGAACTTACTGTTTAATACGAGGTTTAATCTGTCTTTGAGATTCTTATCAACAAACTGATTGAAAAAATCAATTTCAAAATGACATGATTTCAGTATATAGTCAATAACATATTTGACCATATCTTCTGCGACATTCATGTCTCCTTCGAGATCACAAAAGGCCATTTCGGGTTCAATCATCCAAAACTCTGAAGCGTGTCTTTGTGTGTTTGATTTTTCAGCACGAAACGTCGGTCCAAACGTATATACATTTTTAAATGCCATTGCATATGCTTCCGCTTCTAATTGTCCTGTTACTGCTAGATATGTTGGTTTTCCAAAAAAATCTTTTGAATAGTCAACACTCTTGTCTTTTCCTGTGTGTTTTAAATCTAACGTTGTCACTTGAAACATAGAACCGGCACCCTCACCGTCATTGCCGGTGATGAGTGGTGTGTTTGTGTAAACAAACCCTCGTTTGTTAAAAAATTGATGGACAGCAATTGCTGCTTCGCTTCTCACACGAAATACGGCCTGAAAAAGGTTGGTACGCATGCGGAGATGTGCAACTTCTCTTAAAAACTCTCTGGTGTGTCTTTTAGGCTGAATCGGATAATCTTCAGGTGAGTCTCCTAAGAGTGTGACGTGTGTGGCTTTAATTTCAAATGGTTGTTTCATGTCGGGCGTCAANACAACATTACCTTTAATTTCAACAGAACTACCCACGCGTATTTTTTGAGTTTCTTTAAAATTATATAGCGCTTCTTCATAGACAACTTGTAANGTTGGAAAGGTTGTTCCATCGTGAAAATTAATAAATCCAAAGTTTTTTTGACTTCTGTTGTTTCTTACCCACCCATGTAGAATTACTTCTTGTTGGTCTAATTCTTGATGTTTGTCGTATAAATATTTAACTGTCGTCTCCATCGTTATCCTCATCTTTGATCATGTTATCTATAAAACGCGCTTCTTCGAATTTGGCGTCTTTAATATAATCAAATTTCTTTTTAATTTTATCGGTTGTTGTTGACATTTTTTCAGCGTCTTTTTTTATTGTATCAATTGATCGATTGAGTTTATCCCAGCGTTCACTATATCTGATAAACTCAACGTTAAGTTTATTCAATTCATCAATAATCACTTTGGTTTGCTCATCTCTTTTTAAATTTTGAACAAAGACTTGAATCAT
>JGI26086J50260_1002248_pt1 | contig 10501 bp, 9 predicted proteins | sample SaaInl3SG_22_DNA_FD_50260 | JGI IMG/M metagenome (IMG submission 50260)
TCGTCACGTAATCGATTGTAAATGTCCTGTTGGCTGTCACTGAAGCTGCCCGCGCCGAGACTGAGATTAATGACGTCGGCAGTTCTAGACGGTAGTCGCTCAGAGTCATTGCTGAGTCCTGCGGCGTAGCGCAGAGCTTGGATCATATCGTAACTGCTGCCCTCGCCATCCGCATCGAGTGCGCGTAGCGGCATGACCTTACTGTCGTAAGCGATTCCTGCGATGCCGCGGTTGTTATTGCCAATGGCTGCAATAGTGCCTGCAACATGTAAGCCGTGAAATGTGCCCGACTTGAGCGTATTGCTACCTGCGCCGCCATCGGTGGGGTCGTCGTCTAAGCCGTCGCCGTCTCCCGCACTCTCCGGATCGCGAATAAAGTCGTAACCATCGACGTATTGCCCAATCATATCCGGATGCTCGCGAATGCCCGTGTCAATCACTGCAACAACAATGCTGGGGTTTCCGGTGCTCGTAGCCCACGCGGTTGGAACACCGATTTGATTGTAGTGCCAAAGAAAGTTACTGAAGTTGTCGTCGCTAATGCGGGTTGTGCGGACGCGGAAGTTAGGGCTCGCCTCCGCGACGCTAGGTTGCCTCGCTACGGCTTTTACTTGCAGCCAGGTCTGCCACTGTTCGAGTGCTTCGCTATTGGGCGTAAAGCGATCGATAAAAGCGCTGACATAACGCTGATTCGATAACCTGAATAAGTCAGCGGATCCGTACATACTCCGTAAGCGACGCAACCGGGCGATACCACCGCCCAGTTCAGTAAGGCCAAAACGCTCGGTCAGCGCTCGTCGATTTTCGGCGCTCACATCAGGGTTGAGCACGGTCTCCGCGCTATAACGAACCAGTACTTCATGTGCCAGCACTTTGCCCGGCCTAGGGGAGCTCGAGCTGACATTGCTTTTACCAATGGTCATTGTGTAGTTGGAGCCGCCTGAATAAGCGCTCGCACCGATATAATAGGTGCCCGCATCAGGTATGAGTAGTTGCTCGATACTTGAGATGCCCGCGGCAGTATCGACCACTACACCCTCTTCGTCGTAAAGCGTTAAGTCGAGATCGGCCTCGTCGTCTTCAGCGATGAATAAGGTCACCTGATAATCGGCCGCATTACTNACTTGAAACCAATCTTCATCGTCTGCGAGGGTGCTCTCGGAGCTGGCTTCTAGATAGCCGCCGACGGTGACTGGCACGGTGAGGGTTTGTGCCAACCCAATGCTGCCGTTATCTGCTTGGGGGTTATCGGGGTTGTTAGTGTCGGTATCGAGTATGGCGCCCGGTAACGTCAAAATAAGTCCCGCAACTGATGCGCTGCTCTCGGGTTCGGGCTCTGGCTCTGGTTCGGGCAGTGGTTCAGGCTCTGGTTCGGGTGCAGGAGGGTTCGGGCTGGGTGTCTCGCTACCACCGGAACCGCCACCGCAGGAAGCAACAAATACCANGCAAACTGCGAGTGCTAAGTGTTGGAGCAAGTGGAACGTGCTAGCCATTACGAAGCGCTGCAATCCAGAAGAATTTTACCCATGTGCTCACCTGATTGCATAAGTTCATGTGCTGACATGGCGGCAGCGAGCGGCACGCAGCTATGAATTATTGGCTTAATAACCCCGGTTTCCACAAGAGGCATAACCTCGCGCTGGATGTCATTAAAGCCTGCCGCGCGNCGACTGACGCCCATTCCGCGCAGGGTGGAGCCAGTGAGCACTAAGCGCTTCATGAGGATATGAAAGAGTTCTATTTCCGCCTTACTACCGCGCATCACACCAATGCATACAATTCGGCCGTCGGGCGCCGCCGCTGCTAGGTTAATGTTTGTGAAGTCGCCACCAGCGATATCCAATATGACGTCGATATGGCCAATCAGGCCGCGATCCGTCAAAGCGTCGAGCAGGTTGCCGGTCCGGTAGTCGATAACGTCGTCAGCACCTAGGGCTTTCACTGCAGCACATTTCTCAGCACCCCCCGCGGTTGCTATGACGTTAGCACCNCGAGCCTTGGCAAGCTGAACGGCGATACTGCCGATACCGCTGCCACCGCCGTGCACAAGCAGCGTTTCACCTGCTTTGAGCCGCCCTAGCGTAAATACGTTATGCCAAACCGTAAGCAGTGCTTCGGGAAGCGCGGCGGCGGTTTTGGTGTCGAGGTTAGTCGGCACGCGTAGACAGTGGTCGGCTCGGGCGATAGCGTGACTTGCATAGCCGCCGCCGTGCACCAGCGCACACACTTTATCGCCTATGGCCCAACCTTCCACCGATGCGCCAATACTGACAACAGTGCCANCTACCTCGAGTCCCATAATCGGCGACGCATCTTCAGGAACCGGGTATAAACCCATTCGCTGCAGAACGTCTGCTCGATTGACCCCAGCAAAGTCGACCGCAATAAGTAACTCGCCGACAGCAGGAGTAGGTGCCTCGTCCGTTTCAAGAGTCAGCGAGTCTTGATCGATGATGTCGATATAGTGGCGCTGCATTGAGGCTGCCTTTTTATTGGGTTAATAATAGTAAGCATAGCGCATGCGTGTTCCAATCAGGAGCCCATGAACACACATTAAAAACGACTCAATTAACCGTATGCAGTAAGGACAATGACGATGGCAGCGCCCTATCCACTCCGAAAACTAAAATCAGGCTTAAAACTGAAACTCGCGCAGATTCTCATGGGCGATAAAGCCACGACGCCACATTTCGCTTGGGCAGGCTCTGGTAGCAGTGAGCGGTTGTGCGCGCGAATTGAGCAAAGCGGCCACAAAAATGTGCTGGTAGTTACCGATAAACCGCTACGCGCACTCGGTGTTGTGGATCGTGCGCTAGAAGGATTTGACCGCAGTGTCACGACGCTACATTTTTATGACGGCGTTGAGCCTGATCCAACTTTTGGCCAAGTCGCCGAAGGGGCTAAGGTGTGTAGAGACAGCTATTGCACCGCAGTTTTAGCCGTGGGAGGCGGATCATCCATTGATGCTGCCAAAGTGATCGCACTAGAAGCCGTAAATGAGGGTGATCCGATGAGCTGGGTAGGGATAAACAAGGCGCCAGCGACGGCCGTGCCTATTTACGCTATCCCAACAACATCAGGCACGGGTAGCGAAGCGACGATGGGTGCAGTAATTACCCATGAGGTGGATCACAGCAAGCAGATCATCTCAGGCCTAGCGGTACTGCCGCGCGCGGTCGCTGTTGATCCTGATCTTATGCTTGGATTACCGCCAGCTATTACCGCTGCCACGGGGCTAGATGCACTTACTCACGGTATTGAGGCTTATACCTCGCTGTGGGAGCGCGGCTCGCGAACCGAAACAAGTCTTATGGCTATTCAAGGCGTTTTTAAGTGGTGCCTAACGTGTTGTTGGAGCCTGGAAATGTGGCTGCCCGTGAAGGTATGGCGCTTGCTGCCTATTACGGCGGGGTCGCGATCAATCAAGTGAATGTCGGTTTTGTGCATGCGGTAGCGCATCAGCTGGGTGCGCGCTACGGAATCCCCCATGGTATGGCGAATGCGCTGGTGTTACCCCATGTACTCAAAGCGTACGGCGCCGCCGCTGAACCCAAGCTTGCGGAGCTGGCTCGCGCCATTGGACTGTCCGATACCACAGGTGCGGGGTTTATTAATGCGGTGTTTGAATTGCGGGAGTTAGCAGGGTTGCCGAGTCAGCATGCGGCCATCCAGGCCCACGATATTGACGCAATCGTCGAGGCGGCAATCGCTGAGGGTGATGGCTATTTTTCGCCTAGGCTGTTGACCCCAGATGAGGTGAAAGCGATTCTTCTCGCGATTAGCGTCAACGCCTAAGCCGCCGTTAGGTCGTTAAGCCAGCGGCTCGCCAGCGCAATAAAGTGTTGATGGCCTTCGGTTGGCCCCTCTGAACACGCGAAGCCGTGGCCTTCTTCAGGGTAGTGATGGTAGGTCACGGCGACGCCCGCCTTACGCATGGCCATATTTAGCCGCTTTCCATCGTCGCGCAGAGGATCTCGCTCAGCAGTAACAAGTAGTGACGGCGGGAATCCTGAGTAATCAGATCGACGTCCCACGAACAGAGTTTTTGTGCGTGGATCGGCTGGCGCTACGTCGCCGAGGTAGGTGTCAAAAAACCAGCGCATGATGGGTGTGGTCAATGGGCCCGATTTCGCGTGCTCCGTGTAAGACGGTAGACCCGCTAAATAGTGCTCAGTCGCGGGATAAATCATAATGGTCCCCGCGATTCGAGGCTCGTCAATCAGCGTGATCATAGTGCTCGCGGTTATATTGCCGCCCGCACTATCGCCTGACAGAACCACTTTGCCGTTGTTGGGCGCAAGAGTATTAAGGTTATCGATTATCCAGCGTGTGGCATCGAGGCAGTCATCGTGTGCCGCTGGAAAGGGATGTTCGGGTGCTAGGCGGTAATCAATCGACATAATGGTGCAGCCACTCGCCTCGCTCAGTGCTCTACAGAACGGGTCGTGGGTATCTAAATCACCAATGACCCAGCCACCCCCATGGTAGTAGACGATCAGCGGGAGGTCGGCAGCACCGTGGTACATGCGTGCGGCAGTTTGCCCAGCACTGACGGGAATGAGTAGTTTGCTGACGTTGAGATCAATGCCCTGTGGGTGGTCCGCCCAAGCCTTCTTACTCACTATTCGGTAGTAGAGGCGGAAAGCCCACGTTTTAAGTCGCTGCAGGAATGTTGTCATCGGTATCTAAATAGCGTGCATCGGGGTTTTGAACATACCAGTGAACGCCCTCGGAGTCGCGCGTTCGGCTGATATTTCCTCTGTGCAGCAAGAGATTGAGGTTAGCCAATGTCTCGCCAGTGGCAAGACCGATGAGTTTAGGCCCAATTTCTCGGGTAAATAGGCTCGGAAAACAGTCAACAACTCGCTTCGGCTCAGCGAGGTAGTCGTAGATGGATTGCAGGTCGACACGGTGGCTGTCAATAATTTGATTAACGCGAACATGCAGACCCGTAAAGGGCGTTTGGTGCGCAGGTAGCACTAGCAAATCATTGGGCAGGATTCGAAGTAAGCGCGCATTCGAGTCCATCCACTCGGCTAAAGGATTCCCTTCGGGTTCTGTCGGAAATACCGATACATTGGGTGTTATTCGAGGCAGCACTTGGTCTCCAGCGATGAGTAGCTTGAGTGCAGGACAGTACAGGCAGGCATGCTCCGGTGAATGGCCGGCGCCCACGATGACTTGCCAGTAGCGACCACCAACAGTGAGTGTCTCGCGGTCAGTAAGGCGCGTAAACTTATGGGGCATTGGCGAAATCATGCTGCCAAAAGTACCGAAACGGCGCTTATAATCCTCAATTTGGTCGTCTTCGTACCCGGCCGATCGATAGAATTCTAGGGCCTCTGGCGGTGCTTCTTTGCCGGTGTAGCTCGCCATTAGCTGACACATCAAGTATTCCTCGCGCGTCATCCACAATTCGCAGTCAAAGCGGTCACAGAGCCAGCCGGCTAGGCCAATATGGTCGGGATGCATGTGCGTACAGATGACCCGGTTTATGGGTTTGCCACCCATGAATTCACTGCAAAGATCCTCCCAGATCGCCTTGGCCTCTGGCATGGCGAGGCAGGTATCAACAACGGTCCAACCGTCCTCTTCTTCGAGCAACCAAATATTGATGTGATCCAGTGACATGGGCATCGGAAAGCGTACCCACCAAACGCCGTCGGCAACCTCGAACGGGGTTCTGGCTTCTGGCGGGTTGCTCCGGCCCCAAGGGTAGGTCAGCCCTCGGTACTTCTCATTGCTTAACTCAGGCATAGGTCGTTAGTACTCCGTTGTGACTAACAGTGTGCGTTGCCTGCTGGATGATGTCTATTTCAATGTGGTTTTTATCCGGCTTGAGACGCATTTTTTAGAGAAACAGAGCAGCGATTACGCCGTATAACCGCTAGACTGACTACTGTCATGATCATGTGGTTTTATAATGCATCAAGCTCCCGATTCACGCCTCTTCCCGTCGGCGCCCCTTTTCTCGCCGCCCGAGCGTGAAGCTAATTTAGCGGCTTTGACCACTGAAACCTTAGACGTATTGGTTGTTGGTGGCGGTATTAATGGTGCGGTGGCGGCGGCGGCCCTAGCAGGTGGCGGCGCCAAGGTGGGTTTGGTCGATAAAGGCGATTTCGCCGGTGGTGTTAGCTCAAGCTCCAGTAATCTCGCCTGGGGGGGCATTAAGTACCTCGAATCAGGCGATTTGCGGCTCGTGCGCAAGCTATGTATGTCGCGTAACCATTTAATGGATGCGTACCCGTCGACGGTAAGAGAGATCAGGTTTTTTACCAGTATCCGCCGGGGATTCCGTTTATGGTCGGTGTTCGTCTGGCTAGGTGCGCTGTTGTACTGGCTGATGGGCAATTGTCGGATGGCTATGCCGCGGTATTTGAGTGCAGCCAAGATTCGGCGAGAGGCGCCGGTGGTGGCGCCGGCTGATATTGTCGGCGGCTTGGAATATTCCGATTGCTATCTCTACGACAATGACTCTCGGTTCGTTTTTAATTTTATTCGCAGCAGCATCGATGCGGGCGGAAAGGCCTGTAATTATACGTCGGTAGAAGCACTCGCTTGGCTGACTGCAGAGAGCTGTTGGGAAGCGCGGCTCATCGATCATGTGAGTGGACGGTCAATGACTGTTAAGGCGCTCTCAATAGTTAATGCAACAGGCCCCAGTGCAGATGCATTGAATGCCACAGTCGGCGTGTCCACGGAGCATCATCATGTTCTATCGAAGGGCATTCATCTCATTGTTGATCGCGTTACAGACCAGAACAAAGTCCTGACATTTTTTGCGAGTGATGGCCGATTGTTTTTCGTTATTCCTATGGGGCCTAAAACCTGCATTGGTACAACAGATACACCGTCGACAGCGCTGGCGTCGAGGTAACGCCGGAAGATCGGGATTTTGTGTTGGCCAATGCCAATCAATTACTCGACCTGGATGAGCCATTAACGGCGGCGGATGTTATTGCTGAACGGGTGGGCGTTCGCCCCCTAGCGCTCGCTGGTGCTCAGAACGGCAGAGATTGGGTGCAGTTATCGCGCAAGCACGAAATGGAAATTGATCATGCGCGTCGTTACTTAAGCATCTTTGGGGGCAAGTTAACTGATTGCATCAATGTCGGTGAGGAAGTCGTCGAGTCACTGAAAGATTTAGGTATTTCAGTTCCCAATGCCGGTGGTCGCTGGTATGGGGAGCCGCCACTGGCAGAGCGCGCAGCTTTCATGGCACGCGCGGCCAATATGGAGCTCGATACACTGACCCCAGCGTCTGCCTCAGAGCCATTGTCCCTGCGATTTTGGCGTCGCTATGGACGCAAAGCTCACGAGGTACTGGATTATATTGCAGGAGACGTTGCCGAGGCCGAGCATATTCTCATGGAGGCGGAGTACACGCGCGCGGAGCTGCGTGTGACAGCTGAGCGCGAGATGGTAGTCGATCTACATGACTTTTTGCGCCGTCGGTCTAAGGTAGAGCAAGTGGTACGTCGCGCTGATATTGTGAACGACGAGGGCCTCTTGGAAGTCGCGCAGTTGTTTTTTGGCGATAAAGCGGCGCTTATGGTGGAGGCATATCGTAAGGGTGAGTGAGGTGACTCCCGGGCCGCACCTAGGCGTTCGTGTCACTGCCAATCAAAGCAGCCCTAATCTTAGGGCGAGTGGTTAGAGGTGAGAGCCAAATGCCACTAAAATCTCGCGCAAAATCAGGCTCTTCGATACTTCCAACGGATCTCCCATTGAATGAAAAATGCGCGTGACTTGCCTCATCGATTGTCAGGGTGATCACGTCGTTGCCACTCACATCGGGCCACAATGCAGCTAGGTCTGCCAGCCACTGCACGTGACGTGGATCGTCGAGGCCTTGTGCACGCCACTCTTTGGCCGTTTGTTCAATGAGGTCTTGCGCCTTGATGTCGCGTAGATATTTTATCTCGAGCCGGAGCGGGCGTATGTCGGGAGTGTAACGGCCTTCTGGTGTGTAAAGTGAAGACTCGTATATATCCCAGAACAACACGGTAAGCTTTGCCTCGCCGCATTTTTCCAGTGATGTATTGGCGGCCGCGGCGCCGGCAACAAAAAGGAAAGCGAACAGTGTCAGCGATCTTAGAAATGTCATCAGCAAGCTCCCGATTTCCTGTGGGCTGCGATCCGAAATAGGCTTGGAAACAATAAACCCCACACACAGATTAAGACCCCTGCGGTAAACATTGGTTCCAGTGGCAAATTCACGGCGCCTAATTTAGCGCCGATTGCATAATTAAACGGGACTCCTAATGCCCCTGCTCCCGCGGCCATGATAGGCCGCTGTTCGAAGAAGGCGAAGGCACGCGTAATAGTGGTTGCAAAGGCTATCCAAAGAACAATGAGCCACATAGGAATTAGGGTGTTGCCAAAGTCAAACACGCCAACGGCACTCAGCAGCGCGTCAACGGCTACGCCAACTGCAATGATCGGAGTCAGATTATAAAGCTCTTTACGGGGTGCTGATGCGAGTAAAAAATGCAGGCCGATCAGTGCGAAAGACGCACCAAGCCAGCCTTCGCGACCTATAACACAGGAAAACCAGGTCAGCTGAAACCAGAGCGCGTTGAACCACGGCTTATCGACAATGCCATAAGCGCGTAGTTTATTGATTTGTTGAATAAGTTGAGCCACGGCATACATACGCCGCAGCCCACTAGTTAGATTAGACGATCCCGAAATGCTTAGCCGTCTTATCCAAAGCAATGGCGAGTTTGGCGGTCAGCGTGTCGAGCTCGGCCGGTGTTGTAACGAAGGGTGGGGCCATGATCATGGCATCGCCGGTTTGGCGCACCATAAGGTTGTCGGCTACCGCTTGATCGCGACAGAACACGGCCGCAGCCGAATCCGGAGCCAATCGCTCACGGCTATTCTTATTTCGCACTAGCTCTACCGCAGCAAAGAGCCCTTTGACTCGGACTTGACCGACAATGGGGTGGTCTTCAAGTGTCCGTAGGTTGCGGGCAAAGTGAGGCGCCAGCACCTTGGCTGTCTCCTCGATGATGTTGCTGTTCTCGTAAATGGCCATTGTTGCAAGACCTGCAGCACACGATGCGGGATGGCCCGAATAAGTGAGACCATGAGCAAATTCACCGCCTCCCGACAGTAATACATCGGACACTTTATTCGATACTAGTGAGCCACCAAGAGGCATATAACCGTTGGTTACCGCTTTCGCGAACGTGATGAGGTCGGGTTCAGTGCCATAGGTATCGGCCCCGTACCATTCGCCTGTGCGGCCAAATCCGCAGATCACTTCGTCAGAAATAAATAAGATGTCACGCTCGTCGAGAATGCGCTTCACTTCCGGCCAATAGGTGGCGGGCGGGATAATGACGCCACCCGCCCCTTGAATTGGCTCGGCGATAAACGCAGCCACATTTTCTTCGCCCAGTTCATCGATCTTGGCTTCAAGCTCGCGTGCGACCTGAATGCCGAAGCTATCTTCATCCATCTCGCCACCCAGCTCAAACCAGTGGGGCTGGTTGATGTGATGGACGTAATTAAGGCCAATAGTCTGCTCGTGCATGAACTTCATGCCACCTAAGGAGCCGGCTGCAATGGTTGAGCCGTGGTATGCGTTTATGCGACTGATGATGTGCTTTTTCTTGGGCTTGCCGAGCAGGTCAAAGTAGCGATGNACAAGTTTAATCTGGGTATCGTTTGCTTCAGACCCTGAGTTGGTAAAAAACACGTGCTGAAAGCGCTCCGGGGACAGTTCGCACAGCTTACCGGCCAGTTCGACTGCGGGCTGGTTAGAGCATCTGAAGAAGTTGTTGTAGAACGGTAACTCGTGGAGCTGTGCCGCAACGGCGTCTTTAATCGTNTTTTGGCTATAACCCAAGTTGCAGCACCATAGGCCGGACATGCCATCTTGAATCTTGTTGCCATCGGAGTCATAGATGTAAACATGCTCCGCTCGGCTAATTATACGGCCCCCGTGTTCAGCGTAGTCTTTGAAATCCGTGAACGGGTGGAGGTGGTGGGCTTGATCNAGCTGCTTAAGGGTCGCGGTATCTAATTTAGCGGTCACGGAATGTTCTCCTCAGCGGGCATGGGCTGTGGTTGTTAGCACAGGTAGTAACGCNGCGANCAAGAGCAACACTCCGATCGCCACAACAGTTGNCCTCATCATTTCACAGGCAACTGAAGACCGCCCTACCCCTTTGGTGTGGCCTTGGGTAAAAGTGGCCTTGGGTAAAAGAAGCGCAAAAAAAACGCCAGCACGAGGCTGGCGTTTCACGAAGACNCATNCGGCNCTGTTTAAGCAGCCGTTGAGCGGCAATTAATCCCAGCTCATNCCGGCCATGACACCAAGGGTGAGTGGNCGCATGGGTCCGAAAAAGTGCGATGGGAGCAATCCGCCATTATTGTTTTGACCGTCCCACGTGAACTCATCGAATAGGTTTTCCGCATAGGCCCGAACATACCAGTTGTTGTTCGATTCGTAGCCCACTCGAAGGTTAGCCACTGCAAAGGCATCGATCTT